>Ga0100378_1005066_pt1 | contig 12149 bp, 17 predicted proteins | sample CryGeymeta201502_FD_81535 | JGI IMG/M metagenome (GOLD analysis project Ga0100378, IMG submission 81535) | Groundwater microbial communities from Crystal Geyser aquifers in Utah, USA - Crystal Geyser metaG 2015-02 | ecosystem: Environmental > Aquatic > Deep subsurface > Groundwater | place: USA...
GAGAAAGTCGTGAGAGAGGCATCGTAGCAGGTTGAAGCGCTTGAGCGATAAGCATCGGCCGGAAAAGCGCCTACCACTGCATCTTTCCGCCATGGGCAGGTCAGGCACGGCTTTTGCCGATAGGTATGCTTGTCTCCGCCTTCCAGCCGAACAACACCATATTCCTGGCCGTCCAGACCTGTTCCTGCATGAAAAATGCGCTTTCTGGGGTCTTTTTGCCGCGATCTGCTACGCTTCATTTTATGCCCTTTGGTCTTCGGTGTGGGCTGTCCCGCCAAAGTTGAGACGGTTGTATGTTTCTTTCAGGGCATCGAGATCGAAGTCATCTTCAATCATGACCATGCCAACGCTGATTCCGTTGAACTTTCGGCGTTGAACAACGCTGAGTTCATCCCAGCAGTGCTCACTTTCAGTGCCAAGGAAGACACGCATGCCTTCTTCCTGATACGATTTGATTGCTCGCAGACGCTGCTGTCCATCGATCAGATAATCAGCGGCTGGACTGTATTTGCCTGTCTTGTGATCAAACCGTCCTTCAGCTGAAACGGCAATCTTGCCGATGCTGATGCCGAGCCACATGCTTTCGATCAGTCTTTGCTTCTGCTCGATTGTCCAGACGGCCGGCCTCTGGAATGGCGGAATATAGAAGTGCGCCAGGTGCTCGAGACCTTCATCGGCACCGTGGAACATGTGTTCGTATTCAGGTTCGCGCTTGCGCATGATATCCTGAATTGAACGCGTGGTTTCGGTTCCGCGAAGCAATGGCTTTGGAAGAATGATTTCTGCCATGATTTTTCCTTTGTATTGGGCTTTTAGTCGATGATTACATGAGGGACGAAGCGTGACATGTTCTTGGTGATCAGGCCGCTGTCTTCGCGCATCCCTAGACCACATGGCGTATTGCCGACAACCCAGCTTCCAAGAACAGCGTGTTGTCCATTTTGCTCGAACATTTGGGCACGTTCCTGGATGATTTTGGGTGAATCCCCATAGTCGCCGGTCGTCTCCTCGACGACTTCGCCATTTGAGACAATTTTTACGTTCTCGCCTTCGCGCGAAAAGAATGGCTTGATCACATATCCGTTTCTTTCCGACGAAAGGCTTTCGCCTTCAAACCGTGTTTCGAGCAGATTGGGATGCCTCTTGTTCATATCCCAGAGCATTGCGAGGAATCCCTTGTTTGAGATTACGCTTTTCCAGACGGGTTCGGTGAACACACCTGGCTTGATATAACGTGCGAAATCTTCGCGTAGCATGTCTTCCCATGGGTAAAGCTTGAAGCATTGCTCAATGGTAATATCGTCTTCATCGAGCAATCTGCCTAAGGCGTCGATTCCGATTTTCTGGATGTCGACCATCTTGACCTTGTGACCGGCTTGTAGCGCGCAATCCATCATATAGCTGACGGTTCCTGCGTCTTCGAGATTGTCCTTCCAGCATGCAAAATGGAAAATCTGATCTAGGTTGAAGTATCCGAATGCTTCTACCAGTGTTTCCTGCATCAGATTGAACTGATCTGTTCCTGCAGGGAGCCGTCCGGCTTCGACCTGGTCGATCATCCAGTTGTGCTGGAAATATGAAGCTTCAAACAGGGATGTGGGTGTATCTGCATTATATTCGAGCAGCTTTGCCGGACCAGTCCCGTTATAAGCAAGATCAAATCTCCCATAGAGATTTTTGTCCCGATTGTCCCAACTTGCCTTGACCAGATTCATCATGTTTACCGGGATGTGCAGCTTTGTCATGGCTTCTTCTGAATTGATGATTCTTTCTGCCGCATCTAGGCACATATTCTGAAGATCATCTGTTGGATCTTCGATGTCGTGTTCGATCTGCTTCATTGTGAAGCTGTAATATCCGTCATCGGTCCAATATGGCTCATCATACATGGTATGAAATCCAAATCCGTCGGTCTTGGCCTTTTCTTGCCAATCGGGACGAGCTTCGATGTTCATACGCTTCATGGTTTTTTCCTTGCTCAAGAAGATGTCAGCTTTTGCCGTTTTCTATGTAAAAAAAGGAGGGGTGGCTCATGCCCTCCCTCCTTTTCCATTTTTCTTTGTTTTTGGTTTTATCCGCCCCAGCTTCCCCGTGATCCGGAACTTGATCCGAAACCTCCTCGCGAAACGCTCTTGCTGGCGACATTGGCCGGCTTTGGCGCCGTCACAGGAACGGTGGTGTATGCTTGTCGTCCGGTAGCTCCCGCAGATGAACCTCCGCCAATAAAGGCGCTTGAACCGCTCCTGCTTTCTTCGTTGCGATTGCGCTGATACTGAACCGGGCCATTTCGGCTTCGGTAAATCGGCGATCCGTAGGCATTTCCGTTTCTGTAATAGCCCCGACTGGAATTGTTTGACGAACTTGCTAGCAAATACCCCATGTAGAATGGCATGAAGGAGCTTCCTCCTCCGCTTCGGGCAACTTCTTGACAGTTTGTTGGCCCCCACTCATCTTCGCATTCTTGCTGTTTTTGATAGCGAGGTGCTTCTTCCTGGTGTTGCATCAATGATGCCTGATAGCCGTTTTCGCAGCCTGTGATTTCATATCCTGCTGCGATGCATTCTGTTGCATTTTCAAACTGGACAGGCGTGTCTGGTAGGGGCAAAGGGTCAGGGACACTCTGCCCGCAGCCTGTAACGCCCATACTCAGGGCAGCAATGCTCCCCATGGCGAGGCGTTTGCGATTTCCATTTGTATATTTCAATGCGCTTCTCCTCGATCAGTAGGTCATGCAGGCGGCATTGTTCATGCCGACAGCGATCGCGAATCCACCCTTCCAGACGCCGGCAGCCGTATCGTTTTCAATGATGCGCTTGGACAGCCCTGGCTGCAGATAGCTTCCGACATAATAGGCAGCAACCTGAACCATAAAGCCGATCGTCGCCCAAACAATGAACTCTCCTACGGTGGCTGTATGTTCTGCCGCCGAGCTCAATGGCAGAGAATATCCGATCAGAACGCCCATGAAACCGATGGAAGCTGCTGTATTTCCTTCGCGCATGAGAGTGATTTCATCATGTTTGGTAATTCGCGTATAGACGAATCCGAACAGTGCAAGAGCAATGATTCCGCATCCGAACCATGCAAGGAAAGCCGGCAGTCCGATAATATATTCTGGCATGTTATTGACTTCCTTTTCGTAAAGATTTTCCATTGTATTCAAAATTGGTTTTGATGCTGGCATTACCGTTGCCAGAAGATATGTTGAAATAATTTCCATTTTTATTGTCCTGTATTTATTCACTCATGGCAATGAGTGAGCCCCACGGTATTTCGTTTGGATTGATCCTGAAATCACCGATATAATAGATGACATCTCCGGCGCCGACCATTCTTGTGTCGCTGCAATTGAGATCTGGCTCCTGCTTGTCATTGCTTCTGACTCCGATGAGGGTGACGTTGCAGATCTTTTTCAGCAGTATCATGAGTCTTACAAAGTCGATCTGGGGTGCTTCTTGAGGAAGCTCCATCATGTAAGCCGTGTCCGGATTTGCTCCCGAGAACAGGAGCCGCGAAATTGCAGATGTTCCCGGGTCATAGGCGGCTCTTACAAGAATATCATTGGCTACTGATACGGTAGTTTCGAGTCTAGGCGTCATGCCTTTGACCAGATTGGCGACCTTCTCTTCTTCGAAGTAGGCGATGATTCGTGCTTCGGACGATTTTGAAATAACCGCGACTGTTGCAGCCAGCGTTTCATCGTCGTTGTTGCCGCGGACAATGATTGATTTTGCGCCGGCCGTTCCTGCCTTGGCGAGTCCTTCGACATCCGAAAGAGTCTCGACCTTGATGAAGTCGATGTGATCGGGCATCGGGTTTTCTGTAATTGTCCCGCACATCAATACCGGATTGGCTTGCTCGGGAGTGCGTTCATGGATAATGCTGGCAACCAGTCTTCGCGTCTTTTCCCCTTGCCATCCTACGATGATGACGTGTCCCGTTCTTTTTGTATAATCGCCCTTACCCATTAATTTGCCTTTCCAGAAGCTTCCCAATTCACTGATGGCTTTGCCAAGAATAACTGTAAACATGGCGATTGCGCCAGGCAGGACGAATAGCGATGTCAAAAGTCGTCCTTGGTCACTTGATGGAGAAAGATCTCCATATCCAACGGTTGTTGCTGTCACCATGTAGTAGTAGAACCACGTAACGAAGCTGTTGGTGAGATCGCTTTCATCGAGGGTGCTCATGATGAGCCAGCCGCCGATCATGTGAGTAAGGAATATGCATAGCAGCAAATTCCAGCTTGCCATGGCAATTGCGACGTAAACCTTACGCCATACATTATTGAGAATTGGCATTATCTGCCCCCCGTTTTAATTGATCAGGAGTCCTGAACTTCGCAGACCTTGCCGGATTCATCTTCAACATGACGTTTATCGACGGCGATTTCGACTTCGCCGTTATGTCCTTGGTTGATGTATGTGTTGAGGGCTTCCTGCGCCGTATCAGCTTCGATTTCGCGTGTTTCGCGGACCATTTCCACTATCTTGAATTTTGGCATTTGTTTTTCCTATTTCAGGTCGTTGAAGTGTTGGGCCAGCATGATATCAGCAGCGATCGTGCATGCCTTGAGCACGGCTTCCTTGGGCAGCTCGGGATATTCGGCTTTGACTTCGCTGATGATTCTTGCGCCTTGCTTGCCTGGGCCTGCAGCTCTTGCTTTTTTGACGACAGAAGCGACAACTTCGAGATTTTCAACTTCGTCAAGGTTATGGACTGGTGGCCTGTAATTCAGCATGTTTCGTTGATATCTTGCCATGATTCCCTCCTAGGCAACCTTGCGCTTCTGGAAGAGTTCTTCCTTGGGCGTGGCTGTTTCATTATCTTGAAACAGGTCCCACTGGTAGCCGCCGTATTCCCGCATATGCTTTTGGGCCTTCAGCTCAACATTGTGCTTCAGATGCCTTTCCAATCCGCTTTGAGCCGGCTGAGTTTTTCTTGCCATGTCAATTTCCTTGTATCCATTGATGCTTGCAGCAATGCCAGAACAGTAAGGTATATCTCGATTTGATCCTTGTTTGTTTTCATTGCTTTCGTAAGCTTTTTTATGTCTTCTGGTTTGAATTCATATTCTTCAATAATTGGCGAAAAAGTTGGAAATCCCTTTCCTTTTTTGATTCGCATTTTACCGAATTTTTCAACTCTGTATCTTGCTATCTCGACTGCGAGTTCGAGTATTGGATTTTCTCTGACTTCAAGGAAATTTTTTGGTTCTTTGTAACTATGGGCAGCAAGATTTACGATTATGTCTGCAGCGAGTGTTTTTGCCAATGTTCTTTCATTATATCGATCATATCCGCCATAGAATATCAGAAGACCGATACTTACAACCGCTGCGATGGCCTGTATGAGAGTCCATAGGCCATACCCGTCTTCATATTGGTGCGTGACGTTTCTCAGCATTGCCGCCACCAGAAAGAATGATATCAATACGGCATAGATTCTTCGCTGATTTATGCTTTTGGCGTGTTCGTAGTGCATTTTGACAAGCTTGAGGGTATTGTCCGCTACTTCCTGGGCCGATTTCATTTCTTTTTTTCCTTAGTCCCTGAAATCACATCCCTGACGTTTGTCGGGCCCTGTATTCCTGAATATGTTTCTTGATGGATCTGAGAATCGATGCATGATGTGGCTTGTCGATCGACTGTCCAATGATCTCTGACGCAATGGTTGCACTTACGCTTTCCATATCGACATCTTCAATACCAAGGAAACGCTTTAGCTGATTTTCTGTTGGCCACAGGAATTGTCCATCGACTGGTTCGATAACAATCGAATCCTTGGCCATACGTGCTTGCGATTTAACGGGCGTTGGAATTGAGGTGGATCCGGGCGTTATCCGCCTTAGCCGGCCGATCTGCTTTCCGTCTTGAAGCGATTTGGAGTGCGATACATCGCGGCATTCATCGAGATCATGCTTGATCACGCTCCATGCGTCTTTTTCTTTTGTGCTGAAGGCTTCTTCGAAAGCGAAGGGAGCATCGAGCTGGGTGAAGACCACATAAGCTCGCCTGCGGGATGTAAGTCCGCCATAAAGCCGCGCATCGCCAACGTGTTCATGCACCTTGTAGCCCCAGCGGCGCAATCTTAGTGATGCCACCTTGTATGCAGCGCTCTGCAGCATGCCGGCAACATTCTCGAACACCACGACAGGCGGTGCCAGGCGTTCGATGATATTGAGCAGGTCAATGATCATGTCTTCGCTCGAGGCTGCATCTTCGTTATGCTGCTCCTTGAACTTTCCGGCTTTCAAGGGCGTATGATCGTCGCATTGCGGCGATGCATGGAACACCATGACGGGGTGTTGTTCCATCGACTTCTCGATTTCATTGAGAACGGCGCAGGTCACGTCTTCATTGAACAAAGCATGCAATGGCCCTGAATTGGCGAGCGCGCATAGCGCTCCTGTTTCAGTGAGATCCGTCTTGTCGCGTGCTTCTTGCGGCCGCCATTCGAGGACGCCAGCAATGCTGAAATCTTCTTGCCTCAATGAGGCAAGGTCAACTCCGGATGTCAGTGCAACAAATGTCGCTCCTGGTTGTGCTCGCGTGGCGTTAGCGAGTGCCCGTTCACTGATCGTTTGCAGCGGTGTGACGGTAATACGTCCTCGCTCGAACTTGACGTGCACCCTGGTGCAATCCGAAGGGAAAGATTCGTTGAGCAGCTTTTGCGACGATACTTCGATCTGATGCTCAAGGGGATTGTTTTTACGCCGCGGATAATGGCGAGCATAGACTTTCTTAGTGGGGGCCTGTTCGAACAGATCATAGACCCGTTCAATCACCATGCCCTTGTTTGGACCAAGACTGGTCTCGATAACGTCGTCGCCCTTCGAAAAATCGAACAATGTCAGCAGATTTGATGAGACAGTCAGGACTCGTCGCTGCCCGTTTTGTCTAAATTTGAGCTGCTTGGTGGCGATGTCCGGGATATTAACCCGCACGAGTGTTTCCCTGCAGGGTTCATGGAGCATATCGGTTACTCCTCTTCCTCGTCATATTCTGGGTTGAGCATGTTTTCTTCACGCGGGGTCATGCCAATTTCGAGATATGCTTCTGTCTCTTCTCCTTTGGCATTGACCTCGACCAGCGAGAGTCCGCCTTCATCGATCGCAATTGATGAATCGTCACTAAGGGTTTCAATCCAGTTGAGGACGTCTTTCTTGCTCATCATGATTGTTGATTCCTTGTTTGAGAGAATATTGAGTTGAGACCTTCCGCCTTTGTCAGGGGGAAGCCTTTTTCGCGTAGATGTAATTTGACGTTATTGAAGTTGTGGTCTTTGCCATAGTCATGCACGTCAAAAGGATTCGGATCGATCTCGATGAAATAGATTTTTCGATCTTTGCCTCTTAATGAGGACTCTGCGTCTTCATCAAGCAGCTTCATTGCGAGATTGTGATCGAGATCTTCTTTGACCTTTTGGCCATCTTGGAGACAAACAAGTTTAACGCGATTTTTTGCGAGCAGGATTTTTGACTCTTCAGACAGGACGTTCACGAATTTGCTTCTGGGCCAACGCCCCTTCCATCCTGTTGCTTTGATATCGAGAAGTTGAATCAGGCTTCGCTGGGTAAAGGAGCAATATTCTTGAATAGAGTGTATTTCCTTTGAAGGAAAATCTATCACTACGATCCCATAACCACCCTTTCTCAAGGCACATGGTCCTGCGTAATCCCTGTGATTTGCCACCTCCATCAGAGTTGATCTGACAATGCTGTCGTCACCTGAAAAGGTTGTTTCACTGATTATCATGCGTGGGAGAAAATTGGTCCAGCCTTCTATGCAGATGGTTTCTCCGTCATTGAACCTTGCTGCTACCGTTATGCTGCCTCCCATCAATCATCCTTTCCGAATTTCTTGAGGAATGCATCGGAATGCGCTTTGAGCACGGGACGAATATTTTCTCCCAGATCGGTTCTGCGCTTGCTTTGATCACCAACGGCCTTGATGACAATGCCTTCGCGGATATGCTTGTCATTGAGCGTGGTGTTGCCTTGGCGCAGATTCTCGATGATTTTCTCATCATATCGACCGCGCCATAGAACTGGTGCACGGTCGATGCCGACGTTCTTGAGGGCTTTGTCGAGTTCGTCTTCGGGTAACCATTCATCATCGATTCTAACATCGAAAGCGCGGGCTACTGGATCCTTGGCGCCGTAGTGAAGCTTTTTGACGCCTGGACCGATGGCTTCACATAGAAGGCGAACTTTGTATTCTTCGCCAGCAATCTCACGCACGAGGGCTTCGAACTTGGCGATCAGATTTGAGTTTCGCACCGCGCGGATGATAGGAACATCTTCGGAATCCTGGCACTCTTTGAAAATCAGACCCTGCCGGCCGAGACCCTTTGTTGTGATTGCGATTCTGCCCTCAGCATGTGCTCCTTGGACTGGTTCGTCGCCTAACCAAGTCATCTGTAGGCATTCACCCTCTAGCTTCTCTGTCACCACCACTTCGTCGTAAATAGAGAAGAAATCCGGATAGGTCTTGAGGCGTGCAATTTCGTAAGTCAGCTTTGCCCGTGTCAACGGCATAGCCACCTTTAGGAGCTCCTCTGGAACCGGCGGGATCCATTCGGTGATGCCGAAATATTCGGAAACATCGGTGGTGTCTGGATGGTCTTTCAACTCTGTTGGCAGTTTCCACAGAAGACCTGTCGACATTTGTCCGCGCAAGGTTACTGGCTTTACCACATCGCCATTGGGACCAGAAAGCATACCCATTTCGCAATCGCGATCCTTGCGATAGCCCCAGAAACCGTGAAGCTTGAGCATGTTTTCCGGAACTTGGGCGCCTTCTGCGACATAGATGACGCGTTCGCCTTCCTTGAACCGTGGGCTTTCGTCTTCTTCGTTGGCGCTGACAGCATCATATCCCAGAACCCGATAGACTGTGAGTCGGTCAGAGTTAGGGACTGGTTGTGCCTGACTGATCGTCAGAATGCGTGCTGTGCTCATGATGATTTTGGCCTTCTTTTTCCCGTGAGTCTTTAATTAGTGACTCGATATTTTTGAGTATTTCCGGAGCGTCCTGATATTTCTGTCTGTGCGGGCCGCCCCAGTAGGAATTATTGTCTTCGACTTCCCGTATGCCTTTTTTGATTTGGTCAGGTATTGCCTGAATAATGGCATTTAGGCGGTCGATTTCCTGATCTTTTGCTGCATTTGCGCGATTGAGCCGGGCAACTTCAGGCAAGTAGGTATGATCGGTATTTTGTGTTTCCACGCCGGCGGCCGTTGCCTGCTTGATGGCACAGGGCCCACACCTTACGGTGCTGTCTTCATTTTCAAAGCAAAGCTCGATTGAAGGACAAATTCCCTCTACATCTTCTTTCCAGAGCATCCGGCCATGATCGCTCATGGTTCTTCTGATTTGCTTATCTTTGGTTTCGGTTTCTTTCGCTGCCTTGTCGCGCGGCACAAAAAAATCATCACCATTGTCTAGATGGTCTGCCATTTCGGTGAGTAGCTTTGCGAGAGCCTTGGCGCCTTCTCCTGTCCACGTGGCCGTTCCATTTGAGAGCCAGGCAGCGTTGAACTTGGCAACGGTCGGATCAATGATTTTGCGCCATGGCTTATCACTCATAGGATTTCTCGCTTTGTTGAGTTTTTTTCGTGTCCTTGCCTGACTTGCTCTTAACCTGAGCAGGAAATTCAGAAGGGATCCTGCTCAGGTTTTTCAGGCAGCAATTTGAAGACCGAAGTCATTGGACAGGTCATCACGGTAGCGTTCGACCTTTGGGAATACCATGTTGCCATTTTCATCAAGGCCATAATGGCTGACTTCGATAACGTAGGGCAGAGCCCGGGTCATGGCTTCGTGACGGTTGAACTGCTTGTCGAACGATCCGACCTTGCCAGCCTTGAGATGACGCTTGCCTGATTCGTCTACACGCTTCAGTTCGAGGCTTCCAACGCCGAGCATTGGATCGCCCTTGTTTTCGTTCCAGCCGGTGACCAGCAGGTCTTCGGTCTGACGGATCTTGACCTTCCATGCCCGACCGCGCTTTGTGTTACCGTTGAGATTGAGAGCATGTGCGCCTTTGCGATCCCAGAATACCATGCCTTCCATCTTCCGGCGTTCGATTTCGCGCAGCACGCAATCGTAGCCTCGGACATCATCCAGCGGATACTCGACACCCATCGTAGTCACAGGAAAGGTGTTGAACACCTGCATGAAAGCCTTCACGCGAGCAAATCGCTCTTCAAACGGAGCGTTGATATCGCTTCCATCGACGCGAATCATATCGAATGGCGATACCATGATATCGCTGGGATTTTCATTCATGGCCGTTTGGAAATCGAAGGTCCCTTCGTCCATCGTATGGGCCTCGACATCGAACATCCATCCTTCAGGCGCCTTGGCGAAGTGATGCTTGATGTGGGCCAGCCTGTCAGTCCAGTCGAGTGTGCCATTGCGCGAATAGATACGGGTGTTTTCGCCTGCGGTGATGATGTGTGCGCGGTTTCCATCGCGCTTGCGTGTGGGCAGCAGCATACCGCGATTCCACATGCGATTAAATTCATCGGGTTCGATGGTCTGTTGCGGCTTCTGTAGCGCCCAACCCTGTGGGAAGAGTGTCATGTATTTTCCTTTATTTGAATCTGTCACTCATATATTTTTTATATATATAATTTATTCTTTTTCTGAGTCACCGGAACGGACAATATCGGTTGTATCTATAGCTTCTGTTCTCTCTTTCTCGATTGTCTGAGAGATTGTTTTTCCGAGATATATGAAGAAGCCAGTGCACTGCATGTCATTTTGCCCCCTGCAAAATTCTATGTTTGCACTCTTTATACTATCGATATTGCTGAGTCACTCTTTTTGAATGGTGGTATTGGGTTTTTGTCTTATTCGATGATCTCGTGTTCGCGGTCTCTCAGATCCTCGATTTCATCGAACAGCTTTCGCATCGACTTTCTGATGTTTCTGATTTCCATGATATCAGGCACGATTTTGTTGCGGAAGACATTGCGTTCGTGATCCATTTCCTTGTTGGTAGGATCCTCGATCCACTTGATGTTTCGTTTGTTTGCCTGCGAGTAGATTTCGTCCTTGTCGATCTCCAGGATTGGCTTGTAGCGATAATAGGTCAGCGAGGGATTTTGCTCGCTCTGGAAATGAACAAGCTTCTGCATTGTCAGAGCGGTAAGCGAACGTCCGCGTGCTGCCGACATATAAAAATGCTCGATGTTATCATCGAGGTGGTGAGCTGTAATAACGATCGAATTTCCGCCAAGCTCGATCTGGAGATTCTCGGCAAAACTCCAGCGCTGTTCTCGTGCAGCAGCCTCTTGGCCCTTGATGTCGGCGAGGCCTACGCCCTTGCCATGATAGAAAGCCAGGCCATGCTTTTCAGCTAGATCGGCAACCAGCTGTGCTTCGTTTTCGTCGTTTTCGCGAATGCCGTGTTGGAAGTGGGCAATAACGGGCTTTACGCCGGCTCTGGCAATAAAATCGGCAAGGAACATGCTGTCGACACCACCTGAGGTCATTACGATCACATTATCGTAGCCTGATGCGATGCCTTTGATTTCTGCGCGAAGCTTGCGCCATGAAACAGTCATTTGTCTTTTCCGTTCTAATCGTTGAATCTTGGCTCAATTCCATTGGAAGTGAGAATGAATCTTGGCTTTTTTCTTTTGATCATCATCAGGACTTCGCCGCTTGTTATCGTATCGGCATGTATTGCCGTTATTACAGCGCCTCTGAGATAGGGGTGATTTATGACTTTTTGTGCAGGGTATACATTCTGGCTCATAATCCGATGAAGGATTGATTGCGGCATCATGCCGACTGGTATTGATATTCCGAGACGACTCAAATCCCATCCGTCTTTCTTGATTTTTGCGACGAGGTATTGATCTCCATCATTGCGCTGACTGATCTGAAGTTCATCATAGATCTTGCCATTTTTCAGATCGATCTCTCCGTTTGCGTAGATTTGACGCAAGCAATGTCTTTCTTTTTCCATCCACCGGAGCAGGGCAAGCATACCATCGTCAAGCAGGTATTGCTTTCCTGGCTTCAACATACTTCCTCCTAGAAGAGACCGAGCTGTTCTGGCTCTTGTTCGGTTTTTGCATTGTTTTGTGCTTTTTGAATCATTGGCCGCAGTATCTTTGCCTGCCTCATTTCTCC
>Ga0100378_1005072_pt1 | contig 12140 bp, 4 predicted proteins | sample CryGeymeta201502_FD_81535 | JGI IMG/M metagenome (GOLD analysis project Ga0100378, IMG submission 81535) | Groundwater microbial communities from Crystal Geyser aquifers in Utah, USA - Crystal Geyser metaG 2015-02 | ecosystem: Environmental > Aquatic > Deep subsurface > Groundwater | place: USA...
AAGAAAAGATAAAAAATATATTGATTTGCCAATTGTGATTATTACATCAATAATTGAAGTATAAATAATCAATTTTAAATAAGTCTTATAATAAAATTAAATTAAAACAATAAAATTAAGAAAATGATTAAATATGAAAAATACTTATCGATTAATTACAATATAACTTCGCAATATTATTAGAAACTTAGTTATTATATTAAAACTATATTTATTGATTGAGTGTTTTTGATTCATATTCATTCTTAATATTCTTAATTAATAAAATAAATTAATATATTTAACATACATATTTAATTATTTTAATTATGGACGATAATTTACAAAATAAACTTACGTATATAGACTCAATATGCAATAATACAAATACTAGTAGCTATAAATCTTCATCAACAATTAAAAATTACATAAATCACAACAATAATATAAAAGATATTTCAAATACTATAGTAACTAGTAATAACTTATCAAATATTCGAAATAATTTTAAAACATTCAATAAGCTTGATAGAATTGATAAACTTACTCAAAAGTTAATAGTTAATTTTCTCGATAAAGAATATAATAAATTAAGCAAATCACAAGATAGTAATAGTCTTACAAAGTTATCATATTTACAAATCAACGAGAAAAAATTGAAAACATTAAAATTCTTTGTGAATTTAGCTTTTCTTACTATTAGTTTAAAGTATATTGATATTTTTTATAGAGTAAAATATGGAGAATTTATTTATACAGCTAGTTTTATAATTGGGCTCTATTATATTAATAAGTATTTCAACATATTTGAAGTACAAAAGTTATTAAGTGTATATTGTACTCAAAATGATTTCAATTATGAGAGAACTATTCAAAAAATCAAAAATGATTATTATATTAAAAATAAAGAAAGTCTATTTTCGAAGTCGGAGTTAGATAAATATTGGAAAGAGCCTATGGCTTGGCATTAAAATATTGAAATAAGGTGTTATGTTGTAAGATATGCAGTTATGTTATGAGCCATGTATAATCAATTGCTGTATGAAATGTTTATAATAGTTGTTATTTTACTATGAGTATTGATATCAAACAATAGGAATAAAAGCTTTATTAAATTCATTTTTAAAATATTTAATGTTTTCTATAATAACATAAACTTATTAAAAGTTTAACACAAAGTTAGCTATCATTTTTACTAATAACATAAAATATCCTAAATAAAATTAATACTTTAATATTATTTATACTTAATATTATTAATATTAAACATTCATAAATGTTAATTAATTCAATTGTATTAATTATAATTTATTAATGGGAAACTTAGTATGTTCCAAATGTTTGTACATTATTTTTTAACTTAAAAAGAACATCAAACCAAATGGCTGATTCTGAAATCACACCAACTCCAATGGGAAAAGAAAATGCCAAAAATTTAAGTTATTTAACTACTCTTCATACTTCAGCACCTAACATGAATGATATGTAACGATAATCTTTAATTAATTCTTTTAGGTCAACACATAGGTCCAGAGCTGAAAGAGTCCGATGCCAAAGTAGCATACCAGCAAAGTTATACAAAGATATCAGTGATGGCTCTGTTAAAAGTGATAGAGAAGGAAAAGAAGGAGAAATTTTACCTGACAATACCCCACCTGGCAGAAAAAACCTTGAACCTAAAGATTTAGAGAAAGAGTTAAAGAGCGACAAATTTGATAGGATCGATAGACCTGTAGTTACTCATCATAGCAAAAAGGTTAAGTCTGTTAATATTAAGAGTAAAGTTCATAAGAAAGACTTTTATAATCCGACTGAGGATTATTTTGTAAAGGTTAATTTTGAACCTTCAAAACTTGTCAAAAAAACTAACCCTAACGACGCTAATGCTATTGACGGAAATACAGCAATTCGAAAATTCAAGTAATAAATTATTATATAACCTTATAATCTTCTTTTAGAGATTTAGAAAATAAGTTTGTAGATTTAGATGAAAATTTAGCATCGAAAAAGATCACTAAGTTCAAAACAGATGTCAGATACTCAAACCATAAGGCTTATGGATTAGCCAGTAAAGATGTAGGAGATAAGGTTTATTTATCAACTGAAGAAAATGAAGAGCATTCAAATTTACATAATGTATCTTATTTTAACAAAGACACTGAAGTTGGAGATGGGACCTTTATTATGTCATCAGGTAGAAAGAGACCTGATCAAACTGATAGAACTCAAGTAAAAGTAGCCAAGAAGCCAGTAAAAAAGAAGAAAGAAAAGAAAAATTATGTGAGTGATGGAAGTGCATCAGAAGGAGGAGATAACTATTTTAAAACAACTTCAAAAAGAGTTAATAGAATTAGAAATGAAAATATTGAGAATAATGAAAATAATCAACCTAGAAAACAGGATAATTTGTTACACTTTGCTGAACATGATCAATTTTCATGCAAAGACTGCGAACCTATTTACAAAATGGCTATATTCAATAACACACCGCTTAAAAGTTATGAATGCCTTTCATGCGGATACCTCATCAATGCAACATCTTTACAGTTTTATATTGAAAAATACAGACTACTATCTAAACAAGGCGATGGTCAACTTTCATCAGAAGGAGAATTGTCCTCAGGAGGAAATAGAAGAAATTTAGATTCAGGAGAATTCCCAAATAAGGAAGTAATCGATAATATATTTTATTATCTACAAAAAACTGAAGAATTAAAAGAACCTATTGATATTAATCAAAGAAGAATTCACAACATCAACTTAGAAAGATCAAAGCAACAAAAAGAACCAATTTTAGTTGAAAATAGAGGTATTGGAAGTATAAGTACTGGTTTTTCTCCAGATCAATTAAAGCAATATTATAACTTATTTAAAAATGATGAATTAGGAGTAAAATTCCTTCGCAATAAAGACTCTAAATTCTTTGAAACACAAGGATATAGCCCAAAACAAATTGATCAACTATTTGATAAGTATGATACTGATAAATCAAGAGACTTAGATCTTAAAAATCATCCAACTAATAGGAGTATGAATTTAAAAGAGAGAGATGGAAAAGAATCCCAAGAAAAACTTAAGAAAAGTTTTAAAGATTTAAACGCTCCGATTTTACATCCTAAGGATCATGATCAAGGATTTGAAGATTATCAAAATAATAAAATGTCTCAATCTAATAGAGAAGTTATACCAAGATCAAATTTGAAAAGTAGACAAGAGAAAGATCATTTATCAAACCTGTTTAATGAAACTAAAAATCAAGAAGAAGATGATAACAATAAATTAAAACCTTTAACAAAAAGTTTAAAATCTCACCAAGAAAAGGATAGCCTCAAAGATCTATTTAATAAAGGACATCAAAACGAAACAAACAGAGCTGATGAAAACATTTACAATGTAGAGGATAATAAACCTTTAGATAAAAATACATTAAAAAATCTAGGATTTAAGCCAAACGAACTAGATGACATTTACAAATTTATTAAAAGCCACCCTACAAGTTATATTCATAAACTTGATAGACTTGCTCTAATAGATACCGGATTCAACCAAGATCAAATAGAAAAGCTGAATAGTTTTTTGCTTAATAGTAATCTTAAAAATCAAGATAAAGGCAAAAAGGACAAAGATAAATTAGTCCAAAAAAAAGGAGTTGAAGCTGAAAAAGAAGAATTATATAATTTCTGTAAGAATGTTACTGGAAGTAAAGATGTTCCAGATGGTTTACCACTTAAAAATATTTATCTTACTAAAAATGATCTAGGTTACATACATGGTCTATTGAATAAAGATGAAAATGGAAGCCTAAAATTATCAAACAAAGATAAAGGTGCTTTAAAAACACAAAACTTTGGCAAGGAACAATTGAAAGAATTTAATAAATGCCTAAACTTATTTAATGATTATAAGTTAGGAGTTATTCCTGAAGAAGCCATTGAAGAAGATATATTATATCCAACAAATGTTAAAACTAAATCTAACGTTTTGAACCTACAAGGAGATGATGATAATAACCTTATTAACAAAAATCTTAATAAAAACATCAACAAGAATCTTAACAATAATCCTGATAATAAGTTAGACAATGATAATCAAAACCTTAACAAAAATGCCAATTTAGTTTCAGAAGATCCACAATCATTTGACATCCTACCAAACGATTTAAAATTAAACCAACTTCTTAATGAAGGATTTAAACCAGATGAAGTCAAAAAGTTAAACAAACTTGCTGATCTTAACAAAAACAATATATTAGATGAGAAAGTACTTGAAACAGGAGGATTTAAACCAAAACAAATTGAAAAGTTGAATAATCATATAAACAAAGTAAAGAATGAAGAACTTCTAGAAGAACTTGGAATTGAGCCAGCTGTTATTAAACATTTATGCTACGCTGTTGAAAGAAATAGACCACAAAGTAAAAAGCATCTAGCAAATCTTGGTTACAAGCCAGAGCATATAAATGATTTAATTTCTGCTTTAGATAGGTATGCAGCTGACCATAAAGATGAAATGAAAGAGTTAGAAAATAAACAAAATGAAAAGGATAATATAGTTGTTGAAGACGAAGAAGAAGTTAATAAGAAAAATCCTAAAGGAAAGGGTAAAGGAAAAGGTAAAGGTAAAAAACATGTTTCTGAAGTTCAACCTAAAGAAGATACTGGCTCATCTCATTATTCTGATGAAGAATTAGAAAGATTAAATCAAAATAATAAGTATAGATTAGCTCAATTGAAAAACTTTAAGAATAATAAAATGTTGAATTCTGGTACTGATGGAAATACAGATGGAAATAATACTGATGAAGATCCAATTAAAAAACCAAAAAATCTTAATTATAATACTGATTCTCTTGATGAATTATCAGACGATGGATTAGATAAAAGACTTAAAGCTTATATTAATTCAGCTGGAAAAGGAGACCCAGAATCAGAAGATGAATTTGTTGATATGTTAATGCAACATAAGCTTCGTGATCTTAAAAATTGGGAGAAATTAAATCCTAAAACTAAAAATAGAGATAAGAACACAAAAGAAATATTCCCAGATGATGCAGTAAAAGACCTTAAGGAATATGAAAAATTGAAAAATTGGTTGAAAAATAAACATAGAAATGGAGGTAAGTATAATTCAAATTCTTCTCCAGAGACTTATTCAGATCCTGAATTAGATGAAGATACCAAAAAAAGAGACAGAGAAGCAGCCGAAAAACGAAGGAAATTACAAGATCTTATCAACAAAGAAAAGAAAAAATTCGCTGAACTTACTAATGTAAGTTTAATTCTTTATATAATACTATTAACTTATTTAAAATATAAATCTCTAATTTTTCTTAAAATTGTAGACTCCTTTAGAGAAAGAAAAAGAAAATCTCTTCAATGAACCATGGTATAACTCCAACTTTAAAAGCGGTCGTGGTGCAGGACCAAATATGCTTAGCTATGGAGCAGGCTTCAGAAAACCAAATAAGAAAGATGGCTTTACTCAATTTGGAGTAGATTACAATGGATCAAAAACTCTCCCTGAGGACTTCCAACTAAACCAAGCTAGATGTACTGCAGCCTACCTTGATAGAAAAATGAAAAAAGAGGCAGAACAGGCAAAGGAAAGACAGAGACTTGCTGAAGTTGAAAATAAACGAAGAGAGCGTGAACTAGAAAATGAACTAAAGAAAGAACAACAAAGATTAGATTTAGAAAGAGCAAAAGAGTTAGCTAGAATGAAAGAAGAAGAATTAGCTCATCAAAGAGAAATGGAAAAAGAGATGGAAGCCTTAAATAGAGAGCTTTTAAAAGAAAAAGAAAGACTTAGACTTGAGAAAAATCGTCAAGAACTTGAAAGACAACAGGCTGAATGGCAAAAAGAACAAGATCGTCTAAGGGAAGAAAAAGAAGAACGAGAACGAAAGCGAAGAGACGAAATGGATAAACTTGAATTATTAGCTCAACTCGAAAAAGAAAAAATGGAAGAACTAATGAGAGAAAAGGAACGTCAAAAAGAACTCGAAAGAGAAAAACGTGACAGAGCAATGGAAGAACAAGCCAGACGACTAAGAGAAGAACAAGACAGACGTGAAGCCGAAAAACTAAAGCTTGAAAAGTTGTTACAAGATGAAAAAGAAAAGGCTGAACTCGAAAGACTAAAAAGACAAGCTCTACGTGATGAAGAAAAAGAAAAGGCAAGACTAGCCAGACAAGAACAAGAAAGAAAATTGAAGTTAGAAGCTGATCGAAGAGCTGCCGAACTTGATGAATTAGAAAGAAAGCGAAGAGAAGACAAAGCTGCAAGAGAAGACGAATTAAAAGAAATCGAAAGACAACGTGCTTTAGATAGGGAAAAAGCAAAGAAAGACCGTGATGAGGCTGATAGAAAAAGACTAGAAGAGGAAAAAGCATGGAGAGAAGGTATGGAAAAAAAACGAAAAGAAGAAGAGGAAGAAAGACAAAGACAAAAAGAACTTAAACTAAAAGAAGATGAAGAATCAAGAAGAATAAGAAAGGAAAAAGAAGATAAGAAGAGAAAAGAAGACGAAGAAGAACGTCTACGATTAAAAGAGATAGAAAGACAAAAACAAGAAGAACTTGATAGAATTGCAAAATTAAAAAAATTAGAAGAAGAAATGAACAAAGCTGATGAAAACAGAAAGAAACAATTATTAGAAGAGGAACAGGAACGAAAACGATTACTAGGAAAGAAACAGAGAGAAGAGGAAGAAAGAAAGTTATTGGAAGAAACCAAGAAAAAAGCTCAAGAAGAGGAAGAACGATTAAAAAAACTAGCAGAAGATAAAAAAGCCGAAGAAGAAGCATTGAAACGAAAGAAATCAGTAGCAAAACCAAATAGACCTGAAATGGAGGTTGAAGAAGAACCTCAACGAGCTGAAAAGGCATCATTCCAGAAAAAGTTTGTTCAAATTAAAGAACCTGTAGAAGAAGTCGAAAAAGAAGAAGACTTATCGAAAAAGATTAAAAACTTCAAATTCGAAGTACTAAACCGAGAAGCTGACGAAGACGCAGCTGCTGAAGAGGAAGAATTCTTAAACAAAAAGAAAGATGTCTTAGAAAGGTTTGAATTTTCAGTCGAAATTAGAAATTTATTTAAAAACCATATCGGAAATGAATTCTTATTAGAAGTCCTATATTCCAACTCAGAAAACCCAAGAGACTTTGTTACAATCGGAACAGCCGAAAAAGTAAAAGTAACAGGTGATACTATAGTCTTCCCAGAAATCTTTAGTACTAATTTCCTTTTCGAAAGAATGCAATTCGTTAGACTTATCTTCAATTGCACTAATGACTCTGCTTCAGAACTTACTATAAACCTTGCAAAAGTTGTTACTAATAAGTTACAACCATTAATGTCTCCTTTAGATATGATGAAAAATGACTATCAATATTATAACGGTAACAAATCGGATAAGAAAAAACAAAGTGTTATAATCAAATTTAACAGAGTAACACCAGGACTAAAAGTTATGCTTCCTTCGTTCTTTGTTGATTTTAAATATCCCAGTGCTTCTACTATTGGCTCAAGAATAAGATACTATTTCTATGTAGAAAATATTGATGGAGAAATTAAACAAAGATACACTTCTAATGAGTGTATGGGAAAAGGTCCATATAATTATGCAATTCAAAGTCATAATAATAAAAAAGAATTCTTCCATAATAATGTTAAAAGATACATATGGGAGTTTTGGGATGGAACTGATAACTATGTTGGCCAAGGTATTATTGAGAAAAAAGACATGATAGCTTTAATGGAGAAAAAACAACCGTTCCCACTTGAAGTTAGAAATGATGAGCCTGCTATTTTTAAGGTTAAAAAACCTATGATGTCTAGTAAAAATCTATTGAAAAATAACGCAATAAGTCCAGTTAAGAAGAACACTGATAATTCTAAGCTTTCTACTGCTAATCTTAAAGGAAAGAAAAATCCTAAAGAGTTTATTACAGGAAAAATGAACGTTAGATTTGATGAATTAAGAAAGAAGAGATTCTTCGATTTAATATTTGAAGGAATGAATGTGGCATTTGATATTGCAGTTGATTATACAGGTTCAAACAAAGACCCTACAGACCCTGAGTCTCTCCATACTTTTAATCTTGATGAAAATTTATATTGTAGAGCTATTACTTCTTGCGGTAATATTTTAAAAGAATATGACTCTGATCAATTATTCCCAATATTTGGATTTGGTGGAGTACCTTCAGGTGGAACTGGTGTTAGTCATTGCTTCAACTTAAATGGAAAAAAAGATCCTAACGTAGAAGGTATTGAAGGTTTAATTCAAACTTATATTGATAGTTTGAAAGGAGTTCAATTGGTTGGTCCTACTTATTTCCAATATATTCTTAAATCTGTTATTGACATTGCCAAAAATGTTAAAAAGAAGAAAGATGAACCATTAACCTACCATATTTTTATGATTTTAACCGACGGTAAAATAGACGACTTCGACAAAACAAAAGAATTATGTGTAGAAGCTGCAAAACTTGGAATTTCATTAATTATTGTAGGAATAGGTGAGGCTGATTTTGGAAAGATGGATATACTAGGTAAATAATATTATAACTTAATAAAAATTAATTATTTTAGATGGTAATGATATTCCCGTTCAAGATCCAAACACTGGAGAAACTATCTTTAGAGATAATGTTCAATTTATTGCCTTTAGAGAACTAGAAAATGATGGAGCTAGATTAGCTGCTAAGGTACTAGAGTCTATTCCTGCTCAGTGTGAAGAATTTGGAAGGAAAAAAGGACTTTAAAGATTGAATTGATTTAGGGTATTAGTAATACATAATACTTATACATCTTTTAGATGAACTTGACTAACTTAATAACTTAACATAACTTTTATTTTTTGATTAACATATATTATCTTTTTTATATTGTTTTATATTGTTTTCTTATATATTATTTAATTTTAAAATTAATGTTTTTGTTAATTATTTTGATTTAATATTTTAATTAAATTAATAGTTATTAATAATATATATTAATGGGTAATTTAGCCAATTGTAATTTACTAACTTGTGTTGATGTTTTGTAAGTTATTTACATTTTATTAAAACAATCTCATTATTCTATTTCGAATTAACTCATTTAATTTTACCATCACTTAGGAGAAATAACAATCCAAATGAAGAAATTGATTCTATTAAAAGTTCTAATATTAATACAAATGCTTCAACTCCATTTAAATTTCAAAGTAGTTCAATGGGTAAATCAGGAAAAGCACCTTACTTCTTAAAGTAAGAAATAATTTAATAACCTAATTAAAATCACTAACTTATATTTAAATTATATAGCTCAATACTTTTGGCAGAATCTAATGAGGCTTTCAATCTTGCTTCTGAAAATAAAGGAAAAAGTTTAAAACATGGAAACTACTATAAAAATATTACTACTGGGTCAGTTAAATCTGACGAAGATTTAATGGAAAATAATGATATAAAAGACAAACAAGATTTAACACCAAGAACTCTTCAAGAAAATTTATTAAAATCAAAAGCTCCATTCCAAAATCGGCTTAATAAAAATCAAGGAATAAATAGTAATGGAACAATGTTAATAAATAATAATTTAAATTCAAAACAAAGTAATAATTTAATTCCAATTAAAAATTCAATTGTTATTGAAAATGTGTATAATCCTGGTGAAGATATAAAAAATAACAAAAATAATAATGTTAATACAAGTATTAATAATGCTAAAAAGGTAAATGGAAACGGTGGTCTAAATAGTAAAAGTTATACAAATTCAGTTATAGCAACTGCTAAGAAGTATAAGTAAGAATTTATTTAAAATTTAATATTAATTAACATTAATTATTAATTAACTTTTAATAGAGAACTTGAAAGTAGGGCAAACGATGATGTATTTGAAAAAACATATAAAAAGCTTTCACACAGTATTATTTTTATTAATTATTCTTTTTTTAGGAAAAATCGAAGTAAATTATGACAATAAGATAACATATGGAAAACCTTCAGCAGAATTAAATAATTTTGGAAACAACGGACAAAGTAAGAAGATTATGTATGTAGATATCGTAACTCATGTTCCAAAAGTAAACGGCGGCGGACCCGGACAGATAGGAGCCCAGAACGTAGGTCAAAACGGAGGACAAAATATAACTCCAACTGAATCAGTTAAAAACAACAAAACTAATAACAGAACAGATCTTCCAGCTAATAAACTTAAAAATGCTGAAGTTCTTTCAGATGATGAAAAACGCTACACAACAGGCGGTGAAAATTCTTTAGAGTTAGGAAATGGGGAATATTCGTTTGTTGATGGTTCGTTTATTGATGATAAAAATCTCAAAATTTTGAAAACAAGTACTAAGAAAAAGAAAAAGAAAAGTGTAAATAAAAATAAGAAAAAACAAGAGTCTGAACAGGAAGATAAAGACAATATGATTAGAGATAAAACTAAAAGTAAAGAAATAAGTAATAAGTCCAAACAAAGAAATTCAAAAGAAAAGAAACCAATATATAATAGTTCTGACGAAGATCCAGCAATTTTCAAAGACAACAAAGCAAGAAAAGTATTATCAAAACCAAAAAATAAGGCAAAAGATGATTTTGTAACCTGTTCGGAATGTGAAGAGATTTACAAAACTGCTATTATTACTAATACTAACTTACCCCTGAATAATTTTTTATGTATGAAATGTAATAGGCTGGTAAGTCAAGCTACTTTAGATTATTACAAACAAAACTATTATGGTATAGTAAAAAACAAAGAAAGTGATAATGAAGAAGTTAATTATGATGATGAAAATTATTTACTTATTGAGGAAAATCACGAACATGAAAGTAGCCAAAATAAGATTAAGAACGTAAATAATAATAAGAATAAAAACATTAAGAATATTAATGAAGAAATAAACGAAAACAAAAAGTATGCAGAAGGAAAAGGATATGATAATCATTCTAATAATGTAAATAATGATTACAAACAGAAGCATAAAAATATATGGAAAGATCTTGACCAAATAGAAATAGAAAATTTCTTTACATTTTTAAATAAACAAAGCGGAAAAGAAGAAAGCGAAAACTTTTTTAATTTTATTTATGCAAATAACGGAAGACAATGGAGAAATGAAAGAAATGATAAGGATGGAAATAATAAAAGACATAATGGTGATAATAGTAATAACAAACAATTTTCATTGGACGAGGCTAAGAAACTGTATCAACATTTAAAAGAAGTTAAAAGTGGTAAACCCAAAGAAATAACACCAGCTTTACCATTAGAATTAAATAAAGAAAATGTTGATGAGTTTTATAAATTTCTTAAAAGTCATGATATCCTTAAAAATAATCAGGGTGCAGATACTTCTGATAAAAAGCATATAAAAGATCAAATACAAACATTTTATGATATGATCCACAAACAACAAAATAAATTAGGACCTAATAATTATAAATTAAAAAGACAACCAACAATCAATATAACTCAAGAACGTATTAAAAAGTTTTACAATTTATTAAGAAATGGAACAATTGATACTTCGCAGCCATTACATGAGCAAGGTTTTGGTGATGACCACATCGACCAATTTTTCAATTTCTTCACCACTGGAAGTAGAGCAAACCTACTTAGCCCAGTAAAAAGTCCTAAGAAACAAAACTTAGAAGATATGTTTACCAAAGACCAAATCGCTCACTTTTATGGTTCAATTAAGAACTTCAATGAAACTAACAACTTAAACAACATAAACAATAATAACAAAGGGAACACAAATAATATTGTAACCGATGAAGAACTAGGCGAACTTGAAAATAACTTTAAGTCATTAGACTTAAGTAGGAAATACGCCGCAGGCTACAAAGGAAAAGATCAGTACTGGGTCCTAAAGAATAAAAATATCATACCTCATTTAAATAATAACTATAAGAAGAATAAAAAAGACAAACACATAAGCTTTGCAAATGATACAATAACTTATTCAGACCCAGAAGTAGAGAGTTATAACATAAGGAATAAAAACCTTTTAAATAAAGCAAAGAACAGAAAAACAAACCAGCCAAATTATGACACAGGTAGCAGTGTTGAAAAATCAAAAGACTACCCTGTTAACGAAAATGATGATGTCGAAATGAAAAGATTAAAAGAGGAGTATCAGCAATTAAAAATGTTAAAAGGACATA
>Ga0100378_1005075_pt1 | contig 12137 bp, 20 predicted proteins | sample CryGeymeta201502_FD_81535 | JGI IMG/M metagenome (GOLD analysis project Ga0100378, IMG submission 81535) | Groundwater microbial communities from Crystal Geyser aquifers in Utah, USA - Crystal Geyser metaG 2015-02 | ecosystem: Environmental > Aquatic > Deep subsurface > Groundwater | place: USA...
GCAGCGTTGCAGATATCCTGATCTTGAAGTCTTGACAGCTGTATCAATAAGACCCTCACGACCAGCCATGCAATGGAAGTAAAATTATTGCTACCTTAAACCAGATAAAAATCGATCTCCAATAAAGCCAGAAGCTCGAGGATTGGGGTCATATGCCAGGAAAGAAGGCAATGTTTTACCTGTGATCATGATAGGTACCCTTCGTCCTTCCAACTACTGTTGACCTAACATGACTGCAACTTGTGAGTGGTTGACATTGGACCCTTTGGCTCCTGTGACCGTCATCATACTGAAGTTGTTGAGAGGAAATTGCTTTTGGAAACCAGTGAGAGCTTAGTCGATCACTTTTGAAGCCTTTTCGTTGAGATGATGCTTGTATTAGGCATCAAGTTCATCAATTGCTGTTGGTTCGTGAGCAATTTTATGTTCAAGGTAGCGAACAATTTCCTAATCTTGCTGTACGTGGCTTCTTCTGGTATCCTCGATCATTTATCCCTCACTGTTGCATTTAAAATCACTTCGACCGAAGTAGTAAACTCCTTTCGGTGCTTCAACTTTGTATCCTTTGCATACTTCTTCCACAGTCTTATCGTGTACCTCGTCCAAATGTTCTTTCCTTCCTTTGTCAGCTTTTTTCTTCAATAGCAAATCATCAAGTCCGCATGTGAAGCCGTTAACCTGCATGTAATTCAAGAACAGTTTGTTCAAACAAGTCATCAGTTTACCTGCTGTCTTTTCACCGTACATCTCGACGAAGGAGTGAATGAAGCCGTAGTCAGATTTTGAACCAACTTGATTTTTGTCAATGAAACCTTTCAAGAACTCGTTGTCTACGAAAACCACTTCAGCTTCTTCTTCGAAACCTTTCATATATGATTTTGATATTTTTGTTGATGATCGCATGGTCAGACCTCGGGCGTGTCTGAAAGGTAGTTCAGAGTATTCCACAACGATTTTAATAACATTACTGATGAGCTGTTTACCAGTCCACAGTTGTTTGGGTTTCATAATAGCAGGCTTAAGCAGGAATAATCTAGCATTCTTGGGTCTATCCTCAAAGAGCGAGAAGGTTGCCTGATACAATAACTCACTGTAATCACCCTTCTCAAAGAATAGATCTCTCATGGAGAGATAGACAGCTGCGATGATGGCGTCCTGTATAATTTCTCTCAGCGGTTTTCCATCGGTGGGACTTTCATACATCTGATCACTGATACATAGCTCAGCTTCAGCTTTTGCCATGTATGTCTGAAGAGCATGTAAGTTCATTTCATCACCGTCGAAGTCTGCGTTGTAACTTTTGCAGTTGGCGTAGTTCATTCTTAGGGTGGATTCCTTGGGCAGTACCTTGACTCTATGAGCCATCAGACCAGCTTTGTGCAGGGTCGGTTGTCGATTGAAAAGTACATTGTCGCCTGTTCTGATATGCCGATAAACAATCTTGTTCTCATGGTTGTTCCATAAATTTCTAGCATGAGATATTCTTTGCTCTTAGCTCAGCATGTCAAGTTTGATCATTTTACCATTTTCCAAAATAAAGTTAGCACCTGGATATTTTTTTCCGTTTATGATGCTTTGTTGCAGACGTTCCAAGTTGTATTCATTGACATATTCACAGAAGGTTAGTTTTTTGGACATGAAGAGAGGCATACCCACTTAATCGGTATTGAGACTAGGATCAGGGGAAATGACGGAACGGGCTGCGAAGTTGACACGTTTGCCCATCATTTTCATCCTGAACAGACCTTACTTCTTTTAGAGAATTTGTCTGATGCCTTTAATTTCTCGATCTGCAGCCCTCGATGATTTTTTGGCATCTATGTAGCAGTTTAGGCCGTCTTGCAACTCCAGCCATTTGTTTATGAAGTCACTCTTGCCTTTCAATCTCTTCAATGCTTATCCATAAAATCGACTTTTCTTCAATTCGCCACAATGGGTAGCCATGATGCCTTTACTGCCTGTCCATTTGTGTTCGTCCATTTCCTTATCTTTTTAATTGAAAGTCTGAGCAATCATGTACTTCATTGCTACGTTGCTCTCGATTACTCTTGCCAAAACGGTGGTGTGGTTATGAAGATATTTCTCTTCCCCTAATTTACTCTCAGGTCTAAATCTGCTGGGGGTGACGAAGACAGTGTTGATGAAGAACATGGTGAATGAGTTGGAGTGATTCTTGTTACCAAAAATAATTTTGACAAGTTCGGCTTAGTTTTTCCATACCTTGCGAAGCTCGTTATATATTTATTTGGGAGTCAAATATTTTTGCTTGGAGCGGCGGGCAGGTGGAATTTGCGTAGTTGATTGAGGATTTTGGGATTGGGACATGCTGGTCTGGTCACCTGCAACAGTGGAAGGATGAACAGTTGACTCACCTCTTGAGGTTGAATCTCTCGATTTCTTTCTCTGAGCTTTGCCATCTTCATCATCGTTGCTTTCTCGATCGATTAAAAATATTTTGTTAGCTCCTTCTTTCTTGACTTGCTTGCTGACTCTTTTGCAATCTTTGTAGGGACATTTTTTCTGGCAAAGGGTATACAAAAATTTAACATTTTCGGTGAACATCTGAATGGAAGCAGAGGAGGGGATGTCCTCTTCTTTTCTATTGGCCTCCTCTCGATAAGCTTATCTGATGAGTTAGGCATAGTCAATTCTGTTCTGACATCTTCTGACCTTGGCAATGTATTCAGGCTTTTCTCGTTCAGCCAAAGGTTCTGCTTCGAACTTATCCATCTTCCTTCTTTCTTCTTCAGTGTTGATCTCATAAAATTCATAAGCATCGGATATTTTATCTCTGCGAAGAAGGTCTAAAATGATGGTGTAATCTTATTTTATCCTGGGTCTGATTCTGAAGCGGTGGCAATGAAGACAGGCCATTCTGAGCATTTTTAGTAAGACGTCAACGATGAGAGGATTGTAGACGGGAACCACCAACTCGATATGACCAGGATGACCTGAGCATTCAAGACCTTTATGTCCACAAGTTGGGCAGACAGCATCTCTATCGTTTGGCGAGACGCCTAGCAGAGGATCATAGAGTCCTCCTCTGGTGGGCTATCTTTTTTGGTCATAGACTTGTGTCTTATCGATTTCGCAGACACTGATTCTTCGGATTTATTCTGCGGTGAGGAAGCCGAACTAGCAGGAGTCGATTTGGAACCACTCCCTCATAGTTTGGATGTTGTCTTGCATTGTTGTTAATAAACTATATCGAAGGTGATATATAATATCAATTGTAGTTATAGCCTCAAGAGATATAACAATCCAATTTAATTGTGAGAAATATGGTAAAATGGAAATAATGTTATCATTCATTCGTCAGGAGAGTAAATCGTCATGGCCGAAGGATGGCTCAGTACCAGCCAATTCTTACCTTTGATTGGGGTGATCCTCTCAATAGAATCGTTGACTATGGCTTCATACCGCATCCTCTGATCGGGTTCAAGAGTGTTGACTTTCACTAAACCTCCTTCCAAAAGACCTACCACGAATTCAGATTCTTTTTTCGATTCCAGCAGCATGATCGATCTGGGCATTCCAGTCAGCGAGATTCTTTGGAAGGTCTAAGTATAAAATTATTATTACGATGCGCTTCATGTAGTTACGGAAGTATACACATTGGCTCTCACTATTGATGGCCAGATAGGTCTAATTGAGCACTTTAGACAATGCAACCCTTACAAATTTATCTTCTTAGTTTGCACCCTCTAACTTTTGCTTTTTCTCGAGGGTGAATTCCTAAACTGGAGCTTTATCGACCATTAGCAGAGAGTAAGACTGCATAAGATGTATGTTTACATTATCATGCTATGAGACGTAATCGACGTTGTAACTATATATGGTACCCTTGGTGCTGACGGTGATGATCAGATTTTTCTCAGCATTGACAACCACCTCACTCACTCCATAGCCTAGCTCAAGCACTTTGTCGCCTTTTAGGCTCTTCTTGCGTCCTTATTGGCTGATGTTGAAAGTAAAGACGTTGCCCTTTGCGTAGAAAACCCATCTTGTTGGATAATTCCCAAAAGCTACCATTGAAGAGTAGATGGCGTAGTCACCTGAAGCGTTATCAATTTTGCCATCTTCTGGTAGATAGTTCTCTTACTTTGTGAATTTTTTGAGGTTTACCAACTTGACTGATTGGTTGGTGCAGAAACAGACTAATTTGGCCAGAGATTCATCAAAATAAGCCTATGTGCAGGGATATCTCCATTTATATGTCTTCAGTTCTTCAGCGGTCTCAAGATTCCATAGTTTGAGCCTGCCATTTTCGTGTGAAGTCAACAAATGCTGCCCGACTATTTTACTCATGAGCACTCTTGAACCAGGTGCTCCCACAAGCAGAGAATGGAAATTTTCCACCAGATTGACATAATACACTCCCTCACTGGTGGCCACAACGCCTTCATTGCCATCATCGTCAAGGAACAATCCACTCACACTATAGTATAAATTCATCTTGTTAAAGGAAGGCGTAGGTTCAGCTTGGAGTATGTTGCTGTTATGGTTCCAAATGTAAAGATTTCCATCGTGGACTCCAAGCACTGTATAGTTTGTGTAGCAGCGAAGAGTGGTGATCTCGGCTGAGCAAACCTTTCTCCTCCATATCACTCTGAATTATTCAAGTTCAATGATACCCAGTTCACCGTGGATGGTGCCAAACATCAGATATGGCTTGTCATGGTAGGTCAGGTAATCACAAGAGGTGAGCTCAGGAATTTCCTCATCTTATTCACCCTTGATGAAAACGTCATAATACTCTAATTTTTCATCTTTATTGTAGTTCCAGAAATAGACCTGATCTCTGCCGACCGTTGCGAATTCTAACAATCTACCCTCACCTGCAGTCTTTTTGAGAGCTAAATCGTTAACTTTATCAAGAGTGTAACTTGAGGCTTTAAGCTTGCCAAAAGTGAAATCCCACACACACACTGTGCACTATCTAAAGTTTCCAATAGAGACGAGATATTTGCTATTGTCTGTCAATTTGAACCCTTGAACTCCTCTGGGATGGAATTCGAGTTTTCTCTCAATTGAGAAATCGCTGCCGATGACGTATATGTTAGCCGTATCGTTGTCTTCTCCTTGTTCGATAGACGAGGCTGATATATCTGAAGCAGATCCTGAATCTGAAGCTTCAAGCTTTGCTTTTCTGGTTGAGTTGTATTCACTGGCACAGATCAGTCTCTTGAAATCTTTGCTCAGTCCCAGACAAGATAATTTTTCAGGCAAAGTGATAATTCTCTGTGATCGGCTCTTGTTCAGACTCTCTACAACAATCAAATTATCATATATATAGGCGTACCAACCGTACATGAAGTTCCATACAACGTGGTCGTGTGCTGCAGGCTCGATGCCCATGAAATATTACAATTTGTAACGCTTGTTGTGTTGTTTGATCTATTAGATTTTGCGAGGGTACTCGAGTTGACCATTTTTGAGCTATTACTGGAAAAAGTGTTTGATTGGGAGATTGTGGGTAACGTTTTGATCAGGGAAGCTGGCGGTTAGTTTAGGCTTTCCTTCACGTTTTTTTGTTTTTTTGAAGGTTAGAGGTTTTGGTTGGAAAACACTATCCACCTTTTGAGGGACAAATTTAGCGCCAAGTTCATGGTCTATAGTTTTTTTGATGAGATTACTGAATACCACTCTGCTCTCCGTATGTAATTCTTCAGCTCTTTCCTTAGTGGTCTCGACCATCAGGTTACTCTCGTTATTATTCCTGTTCTCACTTTCTCTTTCCTTATTTCTGATAAACGGAGCTTTCCTTTCTTTGCCAAAGACAGGAGGCTCAACAACTCCCTATCCTTCACCGTGGTCTTTGAAATTCCACACAAGGACACCTTCAGCCCCTACTGTCCATAGCTTACCGTCATGGTAGCAGACATCATTAATGTTGCGAGCATGACCAATGTAGACTTGATGAGGTTCACGCATGAAGGAGTAATCCCATACCTTGACGAAGGAGTCATCACCAACTGAAAAAAGTAGATGCGATTCAAGTTAGAAGGCAATTCCATTGAGACTAGTCCTATGCATTGCTTGCATCTCAACTTCGATGGTCATTTTCAATGTGTTATATCTCCTGATGGAGGTATCCTCAAAAATAACCCACAGTCGATCACCCTCAAATTTTAACTTTCTGACAATTTTCCCCGTAAATATTTTTCCTAGTAATTGAAGACCTCTTAGTTCCCACAAATTGACATGGGTGCCACTGTCTCCAATAACAGCAATTGTTTCAGAATCCTCACTAAAAGCACTATGTCTGTATTTCGATGGAATCTCACAAGGTAGATGTTTGATGGGTTGATGCGAATGAAGAGGTGAGTATAGCATGCTCATTTTTTATTCCAAAACTGCCAAAAAGCGACCATCAGGACTGTAATCAACATGATGAATGGCATTTTCATGGTGCTTAATTTCTTCCAAAACACAGGTGTTTTCAATATCAAAAATTCTCAACACACCAGATTGAAAACCAGCTGCGAAGTACAAACCTAAAGGATTTGCTGACAGGCAAAGGCACTTATCGTTCGAAGGATAGGAGAATTCATAGGTTTGTTCCAGTTTTTCAGGTTACCACAGACGAATAGTGAGGTCTTAGCTTAGGGTTACCATGCTGTTGGAGTAGGTGTGATAGCATATCTGCTTGACATTTTCAGTGTGCGATCGAACAATGGTTCTGTAGTTATTGTTGGTGAGATCTAGAATTGAAAGAACACCTGTTGATGTCCCACAAGCCACCTGAGCTGCATCTTCACTCAAAGTCAGACTAGTTACAACTCCGTCGTTGTTGGCCTCAAGAATATACTCGCTGAAATCCATCTGCCAAACTCTCAGCAATTGATCTTCACCACCTGTCACGCAGAAGCCAGAAGAAACGACCAAGCTGCTAATAGCTGCATTTTCGTGCAATTTATAGACTTCTTCCAATTCATGAGTCTGATAGTTTATCTGGAAAAGTAAACCGTTTTGGCTACCAACGTAGACCCGTCGGATTTCTGAACGTTGACGAAGAGGATTTGGATCATCGTAGAAATATTAGAAATCTAAAACAGTGAAGACTGTGTTTCTAGCATGATGACTCAATACAACAGGTGAACCTGGCAGGTGTTGATTCTTGACTCTCCAAAATCTGATATTTTATTTGCCACAGGAAACCAGTTTATCAGATTCGACAGGGCTGAATTTGATAGTGAGAATATTGAAATCGCTGATTTGCTTGGCTATCAACTCCGGCTTTCTCTCAGTCTCAATACGGCTGATATCAAAAAGCAAGATAGCTTGTCTTTTGTATTGATCAAGACCCACCATCACCAAATGTTTCTTGTTCGATAGCCGAATCTGCTGCACCTTCTCGTAGGGGCATTGGAAAGAGCAAATACATTTATGGTCAATCCATATTCTGACGTTAGATTTGGTGCCTTCTTGAACAGTCACCATCCAATCATCAACAGAGTCCATGGCGACTATGTAATCGGTATGCCCCTGTAAGAACAGTTGCTAGCCAGTGTTGATATCTCTTCGGACTAGGATGGAACCTGCAGAATAGTAAACTTTATTATTTTTGAAGATGAGATCAGGATTATGTAGTGAGGTGAATGAAAAAGCATTAGACAGTTCGAGGTAGGATTCAGAAGGGAGAACTCCGACATTGATGGGACGGCTTGATTCGTTAATCGAAGAGATGTTTTATCTTTTCTTCTTGTTTGTGCTTTCATCCCGTTAAACTATACTGTTAGGGAATTAAACAGGAGCCTCTACTTACTGTTCCTTCAATCTTCTTCTCACTTCCTTGGGATCAATTTATTCAGGATAGTATCTAAATCCATATGTATCTTCCCATCTGCCGCCTTTGACAACTTTGAATGCCATCTATTTGGGCAAAGATTGCCAATCATAGACATTGCTGCTGGTGTAGATCCCTCTAACTGAGACATTGGAGCATATTTGGATCCCACGAAGAGTGTGGATGTTGCTGTAATTTTTTATTGCACCTTTTGTGAAGAGACCGTGATTTTATAGGTGATGCTGAATGTCGATGCATACTATGGTCCACAGGTTGCGACCTTCAGTTTGGAAAGGGATTTTCAGAGTCTGCCATAATTATAGAAAGTACATTTCCACCTGAGACAGAGTAGTCTTTATCCATGTTGGTGAGGGTGAATCTGACTCCGGGTTCCCGCTCTTTAATACCGATTTCGAAGTGAATGCAGAAATATTTTTCGGGCATGGCCAAAAATTAGACATACAACTATGCTACATGACAAATGTACGTATCTGCCGATCAGATTGCAGTATCGCTGCTCTCCAGTAGGGTCAGGGATAGTAACCGTGTTGTTCGACAAAACTGATCCTGACAACTTGAATGCTTTTCTTGCGATGGTTGGGTCCTAGGTCGATAACTAAAGTACATGAATGATGGTGACTGAGCCTTTGAATGATTTGGGGCAATCAAAGGTATTATACTTTTTGAAGACATCGACGAAGGGGTGTTGCCATTCCTAGACGTTGTGCATGAGTCTTGAAATTTAAAATTTAACTATATAAATTCAAATGAATCAAATGCTCTCATCAGTTAACTTGAATTTCTTGATTAAGTTTAAGTGCCATAAATAAATATCAGTCATATTTATTGAATTTTCAAATTTGAGTATCCAAAGTTTACTTCTATTCAAGATGACTTCCTTTTGGTTCAAGATATATTCTTTTCATTCAGTAACTGCTAGCATAAAAGTATCACTATTAACAATTAGTTGAACCTAAGGTTTAATTATATAAAATTCAGCGAAAAATGAAAAGGGATCGAATGATGGAAGACGTCCCCATCCGCTAGACTCTGGCAGTCAACGATAGGGAGCAAGTAGCAGGGATGCCACCCTTTGCGCATAGGAGGAAGAAAAAAGACAAGGATAAAAATTAATACCAGGAGTTCAGACAACCATCATAAGGTAGAATACATACTGAGGAGAGACTGAACGAGATGAATTTAGAAAGACCTGGACTAGAGGAGGATGATGACCATGTGATGAACATAAACAATCAGCATGGACTGGACCCAAAGAATTACAGGAAATGGATGAATAACATTTTCGGCTCTATTAGGCAGACATCCCAAAAAAAAGCAAATGGCGAGCAATAGCACAACTAGCTCGCCTTAAAATAATTACTCCTGAAGTAAAAAGTAAAAAACATTTGTTACCAATTCATCTAAAAAATGAAGCTGAACAACCCATACGCCAAGCCACATTACTACGATGGTTTTGATAAAGCTGAAACTGCCAGCATTTAAGATTGGTCAGGATTCGATCCACCTGCTACATTGGTTTACCTAACTGCTTTTGTTAATATCATTTTGGTATTTGCGCTTATCTTTTTCTACTCAGTCGAGCTGGTCTTTCCTTAATTCAGAGACACGACTTCGCTGCAAACTCTATAGATTTTATCTGTTGCTTTTTTCAGCTTTGAGATACTATATACGTTGTTAACGAAAAAGACCAAATCAGGGAGAAAGCTAAATACTTTGAAAGAAATATTTTACTATTATCTGGGGGAAGTGATGATCATAGATGTCATGGTAGTTGCCGTGATCGCAATTAGCCTCGGCTACTCATAAGGTGTCCTTCTATTTTTCAGGTTAATAATTATCCTCAAACTACCAAAGACTATGTAAAAGGTAGAAAAACTCTAAGTAGCCTTCATTAAAGATTACTATCACGAGCAGTACTGGGCTTTGGCGAAAGTAGCATTTTTTAACATCGGCTTCGCTCATATCCTCGGCATAATTTTAATCGCTATGGCTCAAATCAACCCTCAGGACAATTGGTATCAAAACAAAGGAATTGCAGATTCTCCTTGGTTTCCTAAATATGTGTGGGCAGCCTATTGGGGTGTCAATATTATGATGACTGTAGGCTTCGGAGATATTTATGCTGTCAATCATAAGGAGGCATTGTGTCTTATCTTTATTGAAATTTTTGCGGTTATTGCCTTGGCTTATAACATCAGTCTGATTGGCGACTTGATCAGCAACATCAGGGCTCAATATATTGAGAAAAAAAGAAATCATAAAACTTTCAAACAGCTAAATGAGAGGTATGAACTTTCCAGCGATTTGGAAATTAGGATTTAAACCTTTATCGAGAAAAGTGCAAATATGCGACGAAAATTTACAGTCGAAGAGTAGAATGAGTTTGTAAAAAATCTTCCGAAGACCATGCGTCGAGACTACCTCAAGGAAACAAATAAGAGAACCTTTCAAAAGATATTTTTCTTTAGCAGTCTCGTCACCAAAACCCTCAATAACCTGGCTGAAAAGATATAGATGAGCATAGTGCATCCACAGGAGTTGATCAGAAAAATGACAGATGAATACAATTTGTTGATCTTGAAAGAAGGGGAAATTGGCTTTACGGTGAAGAAAACTAATTGTGTGTTCAATGGTATGGCTGTTGATAAGCTTAAAGTTAGTAATCAAGATCGACCGGCAGTGCTCGGCTTGGAGTTTTTGACAAGAGTGAGGCCCATCTACTAAACAAAATCTCTCGAATACTCTGCAATATTTAGCATGCCGAACGAAGAGCTGTTGAACTTGCTTCGTGAATCTCAATCAGATTACAACCATTTTTGCTTCCTCAGAGACAAGCACAAAAATATTCAGGATTAATTTGAAGTATTCGTTTGCTAGGTATGCTGCAATGGCCAGAAGCACACGAAGTTCACATGCCCTAAACTGCATTATATACCTCTTTCGCAAATAGTGATAAAAAAAGAGCAGTATAAAGAAAAAACTAACCGAAACAAGCGAGGTAAATTTATCGAAAGACCACCAAAAGAAAGAACGGCAGCTTTGAAGCAAAAAAAAATCATGCACCATCTGATAAAGGAACTACAGAATGCATCTATGAGCGACCCGAATTCCAAAGCCTCCATATTATCCAAGCATCTCCTATAATAGATCAAAAATATAAATTCTATTTAGGTAAGCAAAAAATCAATAAAAGAGGCCAAGTTATCGGAAGAAGTCGCGAAGAATACAAAATATGTAATTAAGGAGGAGCTGAGCAGAATGAATAGGGTAGACAATCTAGAAGATGAAGTCTGGCTGGTGGAGTGTGATCAGGTCGAAAATTACAAGAAATATTTCCCCGAAGGCAATGCTTCCAACTTGGGGTATACTTTCCAAATGATGCACAAAATGCAAGATCTTCAAGACAACAGATTGAGAGGCAGTATCAGGAAGAGTTCTTCGAAGAAGATAGTGAAAACTCCCAACAAGACAGCAGGTAATCGGCAACAATGATCGATCTATATCAATATTACCTGACCTTTAATTGAAATTATATTTATTCTAATATATATTCAAATAATTTTAAAAATCAAAACTATTTCTGGAAATGTTAGAGGTTGATGATATCTGAACATTTTTTTGAAATGCTTCAGTTTAAAATAGAAATATATATAATATGAACAGTCGCCGAAAGATCATTTTGGGTTCTTTTGTGGATGACGTCGAGGGTTTCAACATATAATATCATGCCGAAAACATTCCTAGAACAAACTTTGAACGAAATCGGGTTGGTTTGAACATGAAGGCATCACTATCCAATCAATTGAGTAAATTATCCAAAACAGATTCGGACTCCAACTGTAGCTTTCGGAACTCCTAGCCCTCTCTTTTTGAAAAATCAACAGAGAAAAACCTTCACATGGAAAATCTTAGGGAGTAGACCTAAGCCTTATAATAGCTCAACGTATAAGGAAAAATGGATGATGAGTCTGCCTTGAAAATTGCAAGAAGCATAGTCAGTAAATGTTCTGCTTTGCCAACACGTAGAAGGAAACAAAACGATATAAATTTGCGTTAGCTCATAAGCAAGCAAAAGGTAAAAAACCTATGTCATAAATTTGTTTAGAAACTCAAAGTAAATAACTCTTCAGTTGAGCCTGTCTAATATAAGGGCTTTAGCGAGGGTGATAAATCTAGTATATGGCATTGGGAAGGGTTTGAGACCCATCCGACTCTGGTAAACATTGTTTGTCTTGTGAACATTATTCTGGTGATGGCATTGATCTTTTTCTACACTTTAGAGCTTGTTTTTCATGATTTCAGAAATAGTCCCTTGCGGGATGCTCTA
>Ga0100378_1005078_pt1 | contig 12135 bp, 15 predicted proteins | sample CryGeymeta201502_FD_81535 | JGI IMG/M metagenome (GOLD analysis project Ga0100378, IMG submission 81535) | Groundwater microbial communities from Crystal Geyser aquifers in Utah, USA - Crystal Geyser metaG 2015-02 | ecosystem: Environmental > Aquatic > Deep subsurface > Groundwater | place: USA...
ACTTCTGGAGCTGCTCCTTCATCAAAAAAAATATTGATAGCGTTTTGAATATTCCATTTGGCTCGGGTCAAATAACTCTGAGCTTGTTTTTCTGATGAAGAGGTGGTGTCTCTGAAGTTTTTTATGAGCTGGGCTTGCTCTTTGGAGTAGTTATGCTTTTTCTGAGTGAGGACACAAGTACCATGATAAGATCCTTATAATGAAGTGACTTATATATATCAAGAGTAAATTTTAAGATGCAAATGAACCAGGCTACTCAGGTTTTTGCTCTTTTCTAATATTTACTTTTTGCTCTCCGCAGTGAGAGCTGAATTCAGCATTTTCCACAGCTCGAAAGTTCCTTTGTTCATTATCCCGAGCTGTATTGTTATCCTTCGAAGATTTTCCTCAACATTGGGCTTTACTTTATGAGAATCAACTTTTATGTGTTGATAGAGACGGTGTTCGATGAGAAGCCATATTTTAGGCTCACCTACCTTGCTTTCGGATAAAGCTGAAGTCAGCTTATATATTTTGCTGAGAGCCCAATGATCTTCTCTTTCAAGTAAATCTATGATTTTATTGAAGATGGTCCGACGGGTGCTTTCTTTGGAGTTTTTGGTGAGGACCAAGGGTAGCAGATTTACATAAATGCTAGATGAATTTGGTATGACATTGTATTGCTCGTTATAGGAAATGAGTTGCTCGAGCCAGAAAACAGTCATTCTCCAAAAGTCAATAGAGCAAATTTTCATCATGGACATTTTTCCCAACAAGCTTGTCATTCCTCCCAAGTCATATTCTTCGAGAATCGAAGGTCGGAATTCCTTCAGTTAAAGTGCATTTTTTACCTTTCCTTCGACAAGATATTATATTTCGGGAGTTATCAACTTGTCACTTTTTAGATGATTTATATAAGTGATAACTGGGTTGAGACTTGGAACAAAGTAATCAGATAAATTTTTGGCTATTGATTGAGGAGTGTCTAACTTGAGCTCCTCCCTTAAGGTCATGATGACCCAAAACACCTTTTTTTCTGTGAGCTAAAGAACTGAAGGAGGAGTTTTATGTTGAAGAATAGTTTCGGGGTGTTCCTTGAGGTATCTGAGATAATCAATGTAGGCCTTTGGAGAAAAATGCAGAATGTTGAGCTTGTGGACATGTTCAGGGTAGTACTTGAGGAGGAAAGCCAAATAGTCAGTGTCAAATCTATCAAACTTCAAGGATTTGATTGTCGTCTTCATCAGCTCATCTAATCTTTGCTTGAGCTATGGCTTCATCTCAATCTGAAGAAATTCATTCAGCTTGTAGACGAAGTATATTACTCTAAAGTCCCAGAGACTGTTGTTAGCTACCCATCTTTCAAGAGTCTATTCATTCAGAATATTTTTAAGCTTTATCTTCATTTCGGAAAGGTATCCGTTTATCAGAATCATTTCGTGAGCATAATGAGGGTCATCAACATAGCTTCTGAGGCTCTTTTCTAGTGGATAATAATCAAGTGTCTGATGAATTTAAAAATCATGAATGACATCGAGACAAAAGACTATCTCTTGAGGAAGAAGCTCAGCCACCTGCTCATTGAAGCTCAGAGCAATCAAGTACTGTTGGTTTCGATAAATCCAGCTAAATTCCCTATAAAGAAGGCACTTGAAGTATACTGAATGGACTCTGTTGATCGCCTCGGTCTGTCCTGTTCTGCTGAGGTTGTACTGAATGTTGCTGTTCATGAGGAAGTATAGTTCCTCGTCAGGGAGAGTGTTGATGGTTTTGCTCTTGTAGAAGGCCTCTAGCTTATCGATGGACATGTCTTGCAGCTGTTGCAGTTTTGATGAATGTGACTGTTTGAAAGTGTTGTGAAGGAGCTGGACCTCATGAGGCCGAAGATAGTTGGGTGTCTTCAAAGAATACCACTTGCAGAATATGTTTCGCCAAATTAATGAACTGTACATAATTATTATTAATCCAAATGCCTAACCTCATCATCTTTTTTATCTGTCGGTTCGATGTGCTTACTTTGAAGTTTGTAGAATATCTGTGCAGAGATTTATAATATTTTATGAGTAAGAAAGAGGTCTGGATCACTGACAACAGCGTATTAATTTGACTAGCTAGAACATCAAGTATCAGCGCATAAAGGGAGAGTTTGTGGATGCTATGATGGAGCAGACGAAAGACCAACGGATCAACTACTATGATTTTCTTCTCGTTGCTAAAAAGCTTTCTTTCCGCTTCGAGGAGTCCTCACACCTGATGGCTCTAAAGAATTACTTCGCTAAGAATAAAAATTCAGTCATGGTCAAAAAGATTAGCGATCTTCTCTGTATATCTCAAGAATCGCTGCACGCTCAGGAATAAAAAATGTAAACTGCAACTTACTCAGTATAGTGAAGTTTATTGTACCAGAGACATAATTTGCTCCCATAAAGGAGGAGACTCTTTAGGACGAAGAAGATGGTATGCCTTTTCTTATACAGCTGCCAATTCAGAAGCTGAGCTCAGCAACGATATGTTTTAAAAGATGGGTAGTGACCTATCGAATGAGGAGTAAAGATAAATTAATGAAAAAATGACAATCATTTTGTCGATCAAAGTGTCAGAGATGGATAAGAAGATCAAAAGTATTGTGGGAAACGACAGAGAGCCTAATTGTTTGTTTACCCTTGTTTAAGAATCTGGAAAGGCTGATTTCACATATGAAGAACTTAAATCGCTGATACTTCTCATTTTAGGAACACTTAAAGAAAAAATTAAGATGAGCGAAGACGATATCAAGACGATATTTTTTGTTCTGGATGGATAAAAGAAAGGCCTGGTAACAGTTGAAGATATGCAAGTTCTTAGGTCTGGCGTTGAGGATCGGCTAAAGGATTTTTATAAATCTAGAATCAATCGAGATATGGTCAAGGTAACGAGCTGAATTACATAGAATACTCTATTCAAATTGGGAAAAGTCAAAAATAATTCTATTCAAATTTACCAGGTCAAAAATGCATCCTTGCTGGAGTTCTAAAACATGGAAAAGGCGATCGTCTAGAGTCACCATCAAACAGAGTCAAACAAACTCATCAGACTTAAGCCTACCAAGGTGCCTCATTTTGGACCACTCAAAGGAGCAGCATTAGCCAATCGCCAAAGAGCTACAGCTCCTGTTCAGCATTCAGCTACAAGGGTCGGGTAGAGCTAAATCAAGCTCGAGAGATAGAAGATAGAGAAGATCCTGAGGATCAGCAAGGAAGAGAAGCGTCGAGACAAGAAAGGTTAGACAGTGGCGAGCAAACTGCGTAGTTTGTTTATTCACAAGGTCATTCTGCCCAGATAGAAGATGCTGGATGACGAGAAAGAGAGATACCTGCGAAACCGAGGGATGGATAATGACCTTTCGATCAAACCTTCCTATAAGTGATTACTAATATTTTTGCTGTTGATTCAATAACAACAATGGAGGATAGCTAAGGGTCATCATACTATAGCAACGATGAGTAATACTTTCTCGACGTCTGCAGGGCAGGATAGTTATAGGAGCTCAAGCAGTTTGTCTAGGGACTGCCAGAGGGAAGCACCTTTGACTGGGCTTGCATCACCAATACTCACGACAATTTCTTGCGTAATCACTATATGACACAGACATGCTCGGAGCGAACAACCTGACTGAGCTTTTCGATTACTTGTTTCCGATCGTAGCAAAGAGACTAGGGAATAAAGTTTAGGAGATTCTCAACAAGCAGAATAGCACAGGAAGCAGTCCTTTACGTAAAAGAATAACTTAACTTTAGACTACTCTGTGATTACCAATAGCAAAGAAATGGTGCTTAAGCTTCTTGAGGCAGGAGTCGATACTAATCTGAAGAACGAGAGCGGAAGAACAGCCTTTGCTGAGGCTTAATAGTTTGACAAGTTATAAATAGCTGAAATTTTGGCACCGGTGACCAAAAACAATCTGGAAGAACTCAAGAAGGACATGGAACTTCTCGATGTATGTAACTAAGATTCGTCTGAGGAAGAGTAAGACGAATAGAAATATGCAAAAAAGTAAGAAGAGCACCAAAAGGAGTGATATGAATCGGTTTGATTATTGTGTTAAGTTTGTAATGGAGAATTTGAAATAAGTCAACCAATAGCAACAGGAGGGCAATGACCCCTTTGAACTTCTACAGGTTCCAGGAGCAATCAAAAATTTAGCCAGCGTCGGTAGCACAAATCTTAATTAGGCAAAACTAGCTATCTCAGAGATATGATATCCTTAAAGACTCTGATGGAAAAACGGATAGAGCAAAGAGGACTGACTTTGTACTACTCTAACAACGGCAAATTTCAATCCGCTTTGATCTACTGTCGGCAGCTGACTTTTTCCTCTATGAAAATATACAAAGAATACAGTGATGACTTCAATGAGGAGTTTGAGGAAAACTTTTTTGAAAAAACATCCAAGGCTAAAGAGCACCTTGAGTATTTGTTGGACTGCACGATAGCTTGCAAGGTTTTTTTGCAGGCTAAAAAAAAGGAAGACGCCATTGATATCCTATAAAAGGTTGAAATAAATGAAAACCAAAAAGAGAAGCGGGTAATTATCAGGACCGAGGCTGACAAGGTTAAATTCAATTAGGTACATGAAATCATGAGCAAAATGTGCGCTGTGCTGCTAACCTTTATAGATATAGCCAAAAATGAAAAGCTATACGATTACTGTGAGAAATTTTTCAGGATTTATGTGAAATACACGAAGAACAACTATGGAATCATTGAATATTCTTCAGCTTTGTTCAAGTATGGAGTCTATTTGTACTAAATCAAGAATTTCGAAGCTGCTGAAGAAAATTTCAAGAATTGCGTGGAGATAAGAAAAAAGAATGTTATCAACTCCTGTCTTGTGGATGCTTTGATTAATTTGTCTGTTTGCCAGAGGGAAACAGCTAATTATGAAGAGGCTATCAATAACACCAGAGAAGCTGTTCAGATATACAGAGATATCAAAATCAATGATTAAGGGATTGACCGGTATTACCTTTTCTTAGCAAAATTGTGCCTGGAAGCTGCCCAGTTCGAAGAGGCTTTTTAAAATTACTTAAAATGTTTGAAGCATCGATAAAACCTATCGAGTTAGGATCCTGCAAAAGTAGAAATTTAACTGAATTTGATGAACTTTTTCAAGGTGCTCAAATAGCTACCTGAGAAGCATAAAGACATGCTGAACATTGAAGACAAGAAGACTCTGGACTAAAAAAAGAAGTAAGCCCGTAGCGTCTATGATAAGATGAGAAATACCATCCTATAAAGGGAATAATTTGCAAAATATCGAGATTTCAAGTCATCAAAGTTCAGCCACTTGAGTCTGTTCATCAAGAAAGAGTTCTTTGATGCACTGTCAGCCAAGCAGGTGAACGAGCTTAACAATTTACTAGCGATGCTTGGAGATCTGAACTATGGCAGAGGTCTACAGGAATTAATGAAATGTCAATTTTGGGAGGAAAAGAAACTAAGGGACATGCTGATAGAGGCCAACCTTCACTTAAAGAAAGGGGTCATAAAGAAGTCATCTGAGCACAGCAGTCGGATGTGATAAGATTCTGTTGTATTATAAATCTCCATATCACAATGAGTCGAGGTTCCAAATAGATCAACGATACTCTTCTGAGCAATAGCAAGCTAGAAGAGGAGCTAAAGATATCGAAAACCCTCAAGGCAAGTGTCTACAGTCACTTTGATAACTCCATGTACAGTGTCATGAATAATGCTCCCACTCTTCAGCTGTTCACTTTCTAGTTTATCGCCATGTTCATCTTCACTTTTACTCTCTGTAGTGCCATGGTAGCCTATGAAGTCGATACTCAAGCAGCAGGAGCCATCCTGATGGCTATCTGTTTAACCACGCCTTTTTGTGGAGCCAACCTTAACCCAATGGTTACCCTATCAAACTGCCTCAAAAAATAAAACAAGTACAAGTGGAAAAGTATGGCAGTGTATATTAGTGGTCAACTCTTCGGATCTTTAGCAGGTATTTTTTGGAGCGAGTTCATGGGTCTCAAATTGCAGGGAGAGTTGATATTGGAAAAGGGGGACATCTGGAAGGTTATATCTAACGAAGGCATGGGGGTCTTCATCTTCATATTTTTTATGCTGCTTCTTTCCAATCCAAATACGACCTTCATTGAGAATGAGCTGACTGGATATATGAGTATCACTTTTTTCTATCACATCGCAAGGTCATTCGCCCCATTTAGTAACTCTACCCTCAACCCTGCATTCACATTGGCACTTGCCATCCAGTATGCTACTAAAGGGCAGTTTGGCAGCTTGAAAAACTGCTGGGCTTGGCTCATTGGTGATATTATCGGCTGCATTGTTGCAACATACTTCTATACTATCATCTATGAACCTATTGTCAGAGAACTCAGAGACATCAGGAGAAGAGAGGAAAATTTTGAGTCAATGCATGAGGAAGAGGATGAGTTGAGCAGAAAATCTATTGCCTGATGATTTATAGATAGCCTTATTGTCGACACTGACTAATATGAAAATCAGATGGTTGTGGTGGGAGGTCGGTAATTTTCACTGAAAATCTTCCTTGGATCTCCTTCTCCCACAAACTTGTATAAGAAAAAATGCTTTTTGAGCTTTTCCCTAACATCTTAGCTTGATAGAACTTCTCTTAGAAAGTCTAGTAGAGTTAACAATTATCTATCCTTGTTATAGTGATAGTAGGGTAAAATGGGGATTCCATTCTCAGGTTGCATCATAAAGCAGAAGCCTGAGTTGTCTACTAAAACTGCGTCTTAGAGACGGCGGTTTACACAACGAAGATCTTTAGTATAAAAACCTTTCTACAAAGTACAATGTTGACGATAGAGTCGATGTGAAATATATTTTTTTTGGGGGTCCAAATAGTCAAGCACGATGTCAGCATAGGAAGCGCTGCTGGCGGTAAAAATGATGATTTCAGCAAAGGTACTGAGCTCTTTGAGAAATTCAAGACAGTGAGGTCTCACCCTGACACCCGCCTATATAACAAATAAAATACTGCGATCATCGACCCTCCTTCGATGGGAAAATCGAGCTTGACCGTGTAATTAGTTGATGTTTCGTCACAGTGAATCAAAGTCTAGTCGAGATCGAGGAAGACGGTCTTAAGTTTCGGATTTTTTTTTGAAAGTTTTATTTAGCGAACTGGGTTAGGCAGGTGAATATTCTTGCCAACTCGGATAGCCTAGATAGTTTGGAGGAAGTGTTGCCTCGCCAAGGAATTCAAGTAGTTGGTGTCTTTATTGGTCTCAATCGCTTTGGCGACCCTGGGAGTGTAGTAATGATTAGAAGTGACTGAAGCAGCTGAAGGTCTTCTCATCTCAGGGTTCAGTATTTATCTTTTCCTCAGAGAAGGTAGCTTCAGTTAATTTTTGACAGCCTTCGGGTCAGTCTTTGCAAGGGGCTGTAACCGATTCTTGGCAAGGAGTTTATCGAGAGTGAAGTTGCTTTTGGACTTAATTTGGTCCTGAAGAAGGAGAGGTTTCGCACGGGTGGCTCCTATCTTGTTGTCAAGGGAGGCCGAAAGGCTTAGATCGAAAGTTTTGTCGTTAAAGGAATATTTATACTTTGGGACGCTTTGGGATTCAAGCTGGTAACTCCTTCTGCGCATTAATTATATTTATTTAAAAACTTTGTATAACCATTCATTAAAAATCAAAGCTGATTCTCGTTTTCCCATTGCACAATAGATTCGTTTAAGGAAGAAAGCTCATGATTGTCTTCCTGCGGTGCCTCATTTGGACCAAAAAGCTTACTGAGGGATCTCTCAACCAATTTTTTATTTAGCAGAAGGCTCATAATCTTATCTATTTCAACTTTCCTTATCTGCTAAAGCCGTTTCTATATTGTTTGAATGGTACTTGGAGCATTGTAGACTATTTTTGGGGAAAATCAAGCTTGTCAATGGCTGTTAGTATGTAGCTCGATAGTTTGTCAATCACTTCTGGAGCTATACTATAGGTTCGCATAATGGAAATATAGACTAAAAAAGTATTCTTAATTATCTCGTGATATATATCCTTGATTGAAGCTTTTTGATGCTGATTTCTGTTTTTGAGCTTCAGCCAGTTTTGAAATTTAAGCATGTCCCAAAATTTGCCGAAGCCTTATTTCTCAGTGGCTCCAACCTCTTACAGAACTTAGCTGTAATAATTGACCATGATTTCACAATATTCATAGATGTTTTGGATGAAGGTTGTTTCCCAGAATTAGAAATTTTAAGAAAAAGCAGAGACATCCAGTTGTTTGTAGAAGGACTGCTCCAGAGTGGGAGTCATTTGGATAGAAACAATAAGCAGTTTGATTATAGCTTGACTGTCAAAGCGATTAAAGGCCTAGGTAAGCAAACATGTACTTCTTTGAGACATTGGTTGCACATTTTCACAAGAAAATAAATGCTCTCTTCTGCGAATATTTTATCCTGTTTGATCTGGTAAAAAATGTAAAAAATTACTAATGACCTGCACTCAGGGAATTTTAAAGACTTCTTCAGCTCTTCAATTATCGGCTCCAGTTATTCTGAATTCATCTTGCTTGAGCATCCCTCAAGTGCGAAGTGAAAGGTCCAAAGAAATATCTTCTGAAATGCGTAAGGTTGATCAGGTTGTTTCAAAGGACATTGGAAAGAGGAAGCCTGATCAAGGCTTTCTTTTGTAGTCGGGCTATTCTCGCCTTTTATTTCTTTTTAAAGGGCTTCGATCTGACCATTCTAATCAAGCTAAAATTATTTTTCAAGAAGAAATGATAAGCTTTGTCGATGTTTGAGGATCAACTCGCTTGGGCTGATTGGATGGAGAGTCAAGTGCACAGCATTTTCCATTCTTTAAGTTTTGCTGAATTTTCCTTTTCTAGGAACATCAATGACTTCAACTGAATAATTATAAGGTGTAGGTTCTGGATATTCATTGACAGTTTGTGAGCATTTATCAGCAATTTCAATAAGGGCACTGATTTTTGCCTGATCAGAAGTGTAAAAGGCTCTTAACGCGCTCCCAACAAACTGTTATTGTTTGAGCTGTATATTTCGGATATTTTTGTACTCCTAAATGATTTAATCTTCAAGGCAGTTGATGTCCTCCACCAAATATCGTTTCATTTAGGAGCTCATTTTTCCGTAAGTATTGAGATCATACTATTTTTATTGAATTTTCTTCTTTATATTGCTCTCGTTAAGATCCCGAGCGAACTCCAGCATACGGACAAAACAATGTTCATGATAAGACTCTATTTATTTTTTACTACCCTATATTTTTTTCTGGTGCCCTCTGATCTTTTGGTTATCTTTGTCGAGCTTATCATAACAATGTTGAAGCAGTTTGACCTGCACCGAGCTATAGCCAAGCTCTACCTCTTCTAGTTTTGTCAGCATACTATCTTGAATTTTTTTCATTTTTTATCTTAACTCAGAGCATTCCTGCTCCAGGTATTACTTGTAATGTGCAAAAATATCAATAAAGGTTTCAAGTTGAGGCCCAAAATTTTTCCAGCTGGGCTTTTGGTCAATAAGCAAGGCTATTTGAGCTGAGGTATTTTGAACTTATAATTGGAGTTGGGTATGGGCAGTGAGGAAGATAGCGGACTGGTTAGTGATGGAGGTGTAGATCTTATCAAAGACGTTGCTCTTAGTGAACTGGTAATAGAGGTTGAGTTATTCTATAGCTTGCATTTAAGCTATCGATTCTGTTTATTATACTATTGCAAGAATAGGTGAATGAATCATTCTAAATCAATTTTTTAACTATATGGTTCGTAACATCTTGATAAGATTTCCTATTCCTTCGGAAGTTAAAATTATAAGCTTTTCAAAGTGTTGCTGGGGACTCTCAAATTTTTGCATCTCAATCTGTCCCAGTCCAAAATTTGATCACTCTAAAAATTATTCCTCACCATGACTTTCTATATATTTCTGGTGAAATAGTTATAGTCAGGAGTGTCCCAGATATCCATTTTTCTACATTGAGCCAACAGTCTTCTGAATTCAGCTGGAGCTCCTTGACAAATTTACTCTAAGCTCATTTCATCTATCTTGCTCAGTAAATTGTGAATGAGCTATTATTTTTGCTGTTCTAAGCTTTATATCCTTTCTTTCCGGCTATTGAACTTGATTGTATCAGCCGTTGCTCTTTCTTTGTTAAGACAAATTTATTAGGGAGAGGGCTGATCGCACTCGATATCTGATTGGTTGTGGAGGTCGTTTATTTTTTAAACTGTAGCTGACCAAGGTAATTTGCCCTTAAGTAAATAGATGAGCAAGAGAACAATAGACTAGAGGTCGTCCTTTTTGTAGCATTCGTATCCGATCATCCTCTCAAAAGCCATAAATTGATTGAAGGGAAGTTTGTTCTTGCAGACCTCTTTCTTGCTAGATTTTACTTTCCTGTTCAAAGATCTGCTGTAGGTTAAATCATTGAAGAACAGATTGTGACTGTTGACTCCAGATCCAAACTGAAAGCTATTCAGTTTGATATTTCCGTGAACCAGTCCTTTTTCGTGAAAATGACGTATCATCTTTATCATTTGGATTCCTAATTGGCAGACGGTCTTCAGAGAAAAGGGGCCAATGTCCAAGAATTTATCCTCGATGGTATCTTCTAGCTTTTGCGTAATCATGAGTGATACACCAAGGTTTGTGTCTTTTCCAGCCCTGAATAGAGACAATTGTACCAATAGAGGAAAGGAATTCCAAAGTACCCTTGTGTAACTTGCATGAACTTTCCTTCGTGCAGAACAGTTCGTGTATGCTGTCCTTTGACCTCAGTGGTGAGGCTATGTTGAACCTTGGCGACACAGAGCTGACAATCCATGATATTCTTTACTAGCCATATCTACTTCTGCTGAGTTCTTTTGAGAAGCTTTATTTTGATGTAATCTTCCTTCAGAAATTCTTCACTCATCGCGTTTAATTTTATAGTACTGAATTAGAGTCTACGATAAAAGCACTTTCAACTGCCGTTGTCATATCGAATTCAATCCAGAAAATCCCTAACTCTTCTAAACATTATCCAAACAATTTTGATAAAAAGTGATCAGTAGCTATGACGATGATCTCATATGAACTATTGCATCAAATGAATGTATTTGATATCAAAAAAGGTGCATATGATATACTATTCGTTATGAATAAGATTATAAACTATATGATCGACCAACGTAAACATAAAATCAATAAACTCAGGCAAATAGTCGGACATATGCAGCAGGAACTTAGCACTCTCACATCAAACCCGCCTAAGCCTCCTCGAAAAAGAGAGCACTCAAAGAACAAGTCAAAAGAAAATAAAGTTCAAACATCAAAAAAGTCAGCTTCAAAGTCAGTTAACGAGGAGTCAGAGCCAAAGTCACTTGAGAAAAAAAATGTTGCTTCTCCTCAAAAGCTTGCTTAAAAGTCAATGAACACTCCTTAGAGATGGAAGCTGAAAGGAAAATAGGAAAAAAAAGACCTTTAAAAGTTATGGATGATATCAGAGGTCATCGATAATCAGTATTACACTTCCCTCGATCGAAGAAAATCTCCCCCTCCGAACAGATCGCTCCTTAAGTCCATTGACGTTGTCGATAATCACTATTATTAACGACCCAAAAGGAATAAAAGTAACCAATCGCCAGTTCAAAAATAGGTCAAACATTATCAGAGTGTTAACTAGTAATTGTTGAGCAAGCGACAGAGAGCTAAAATTTTCCCAGAAAAGTCTAAGCCTCCACAGACAGATCGCCAGGAACATCCAAATATTGGCAGAAAAAATAAAATAACCAGATCTATCTAACGTTTTCTGGAGGCACCGATGAGCAATCCGAACTTGCATTTTTATGGACATCAGGGAGTCGTTTCCTTAGGGAAAAAGGTTTCTCCTGAGAGAAACTCTTCGTCAATTTATGGAGGTTAGGCTCGAATGGAGATTCCTTCCTTTTGCAGCAAGAAGCACTTCAACAGATATTTCAACGAGCACTACGGTTCGTCAGCAGAGTGATATAAATATAATTGACTAACATATTATGGAGAAATAGGAATATACTATGAATAAGGTCATTCATCACCTGGTTCGAGATATGAAAAAATAATAGCTCCTTACCTGTGAAGAGCTTGACAGATATATCGATAAGGAGATCAATAGCAAGATGGGCTCTTTTGCATGCAAG
>Ga0100378_1005079_pt1 | contig 12135 bp, 11 predicted proteins | sample CryGeymeta201502_FD_81535 | JGI IMG/M metagenome (GOLD analysis project Ga0100378, IMG submission 81535) | Groundwater microbial communities from Crystal Geyser aquifers in Utah, USA - Crystal Geyser metaG 2015-02 | ecosystem: Environmental > Aquatic > Deep subsurface > Groundwater | place: USA...
CATACCTTTTCCTTGACTTTGTGATAAGCTATTCTTTTTCAAACCTAAACTTCCATTTTTATCCTTTTCGTAATATTTTAATATTCCAGATTGATCCACTGATTGATTTCGATGCGGTCCACTGATATGAGTTGCATTATTTAGCTTTGCGTTTACTTTTGTTGTAGAATTCATATGTTTTTCTATTGCTTTATTATCACTTATTCTCATTATCGGGCTTGTCTTTTGAAAATCTGGATTAGAAGAATTTCCATTAAATAAATAATCAATTCCAATTACAAGATTAACCTTCAAATAATTCATAAATCCATGTATTTGATTTGTTTTAAATATAATCTTTTTGCTTGTATCATTTATAGTAATGTTAACTATTTTTTCACATGTTGAATCTCTTCTTCCTATTGAAGGTTGAAGTAGGATTGTTTCTCCTACTCCTAGAGTATAACCACTTTTTTTAAGTCTTAATATGATCTTTATTGTTTGTTTGGGATTTGCACAATGAATCGTAACAGGAGTTGATAAAGGAAGCTGGATTAAATAAATAAGATTTTTATGTTATATTCTTATAGTGTTTTTATGTATTTATTTTATTCGTTATAGTGTAATTACTGTTTCTTCTATTTGCTTATCTTCGATTTTGAAAATAATTGACATTCCTTCAATTTCATTAGGTTCTAAACGTTAAATTGTTAGGTTAGAAGTTTTTTAATGATAATGATTTAATGTGTTTTATTTAATGTTAATTAATATATATGTATGCTTTATATGAAATTGAATTATTACTTATTGGGTAAATGTCTTTAACTTGGAAGTTCACATAGGCCATTTAAAATTATTATAAGTTTTATGTAATAAGTTTAATAAGTTTTTTCTAGCAATACAAAAGTTATAAATTAATTAATTAAGAAATTAGAAAATAAATTTTTAGAATAATTTAATAATTAAATAATTAAATAATGAATTTAAAATAATATCAATTATTAATAAGTAAGTAATTATTAAATTATATATTTTATAATGAACTTAATAATAATCTTTATCATATTAAGTAATTATAAATCAAACACAAATACAAACACAAATTACAAATATAAATACAAACACAAATATAAATATAAATACATTATTACTTATATAACTATCTTTATCTCTCTCTTTTATCACATATCATTAACACAAATACAATTACAAATTCGAATTAATTCTATTAATCAATACCAAAACCGAATATTTCATTTTTAACAATAAAATCGAGAGCCTCGATTAATTCATTTTTATTTGGATAAACAGGAATATCGACGCGATTAAAACAAGTATGTGCCTTAATATAATTCTTCTTTTTAGGATAGTAATCAACAGAAACTAAACAAAAATGGGAAATCTCTCCTCGGTTTGATTCAAGTGCACTATATGAATAATAATGGATATGAATATATAAGTTTATAGTAATCATTTAGTAAAAATTATATATGAGTTAAATCAATAATTACGCGAATCCACCTATTGGTACTCTAGTAGTCCCAGTACAAAATTGTAATATATTCCGTAACTCCTTTTGATTATATTTATCCAATATTTCCCAAAACCATTTAATATTCTTATAGATAATTATTTGTTAATGTAAATTATATACTTTGTGATTAATAGAGTATTTATTTTTGTACGTTGTAAACATCTTCCATTCATCTAAATCAATAAAAGGAACACCATTTATTAATAGTTCTATTTCATCAGAATTAAAGCAAGTGATATATTGTGAAGGAATAATCTATTATTATTATAATATATTATATTATATTGTATTAAATTATATATTATATTATGAAATAAATAAGATATGTTATATGATATATGTTAAATTTCTTACTGAAGTAAGTCCAGCTTTTAACTCATTAATAAAAATCTTATCTTTATTTATCATATATTTTAACCTAACATTAAAACATAATTCAATAAATATTATACCTTTGTTCAATATAATCGTTAATATCTACTACTTGTATATTAGATCCATTTGGAATTAGTTCATCAGTCACAAGCCTACCGTCAACTTTATAATGCAATTCATAATATAAACCTAATGAGGATAAGTCATCAATTTTCTTGAGCTCGTTTAATGAATTGTAAAGCTAGAAATATTAACAAAATATATTAACAATTATATAAGTAAATTATATAAACTATATTAATAATTGCATATTCTTATTATTAAACATACCGATTTATTAATAAATATTAAGCTTTCAAAAGTAATCGGCTCTCCAATTAATAGCATAAATATGTACTTATTGAAACATGAATTGATTGTTAAATTATCTAGAAGAGCTTTTCCTATAATTTTACCAATAAAATTGAAAATATCCAAATTATCTATTGTTTGCTGTATGTTCCCATTGATTAGGTAAGAAAATTCTTCTGTATCAGAAGGTTCAAACAAATCTTAATGAGTAAAATAAGTTATAAGTAAGTAATAAGTAAGTTTAGGTTAAATAAATATAAATAGTAATAAAGCAATTATTTATATATTATTGCGACTGAAAAATTACCTTTTTCTTTCGATTGTAATTCTTTTAGTATAATCGTATACCATTCTCGAATTAAGCCACCAGCGTCGTTTGAAACTTCGCCTTTAAAGTGAATTTTTAGCTCCTTTATAATTATTAGGTTAGTTTAGTTTTATATATTTTGGTTACTTTATAGAGATCTAAAGTTTTTATTTGTTTTATTGATTGATTTAAAATATTATCACGTGTAAGTTCTAAAGTACATGCTCCTTCTGTCCAACTAGTTTTTAAACCCTTCATGGCTAATCTGAATATTTGCATTTTTTGCTCGAAGTTATGTGATTTATCAATCATTATTAGGTTATTATTAGTAAATATTTTTTTGTCGTTTTTGATTGGAAACATATTGTTTATTAAGTTATGATGATTGAAATTAAAATTACTAATTTGATTCATATTATTTTTCACTGTTATACTTTTTTTTGGCCTTTGCTTTTCCATTTGTTCTACACTTTCAATTTTGAATAATTCATCTATTTTCTTTTTTAACAAAATGTCTTTCGGTATACTCTTTTTTTCTTCTTTAGCCTTTTCGAAATTTTTAGTACATTCATCAATATGATCATTTAACTAAAAATAATTAAGTATAACTTATAGCTCATTATCTTACCTCTATATAAGTAGTTCTCTTAGAAAACATCTTTTTACAAATGGGACAAAAGGAGTCTTTACCAATTTTGCTATTTCCATCCTTACTGGATTTAAACATATTCCCCATTTTTAATATTTATTATTAAATAATATAATGCTAATATGTTAACTGTAAAATAAAATTAATTATTACGGCTATTTATAAATATTATTATAACATAAATATTAACACAAATATTACCACCAATAAATTTATTTATTAGTTAACTATTTTTTAACTACTATAAAATTACTAAGCAATAATATTATTAGAAAACTTTGCTTCGGTTTTTAACTTCGGTTTTAGTAAGAGTTTTTCATTTATTTCAGATTTATCCTCATTTCCTGCTGTATTGAAAATAGTCTTACTTTTTTGGGATTTTTTTTTGACAGGTTCTTGATTGTTTTCAGTTGTTATTACTGGAAGCTCAAAAGTTACTTCTGTACTTTCTTTTGATTTTTTCTTTATAGCTTTAATCGATTGTAAAAATTCATTAGCATTAATGCGGGCCTTTTTAGCATTATGATGCTCATTACTTTGCATTTGTTCTAGTTTTAGTTTATTCATATAATCTAAAAATACTATTTTTTCATCATATTTTTGTGTAATATTTTCTACTTTTAACTCTTTTACTTTTTGTCTTATTTTTTCCATTACTTTATCGTCCTCTATTTTTTGAAGATAATTCTTATAAGAACTACTAAAAAGGTTCTTTCGAAATCCTTCTAAACATATAAAACCTACAGTGCAGTTTTCATTTGCTTGTCTCATTAAACAAGTTTTTAATATGATATCTACAATAGTTTTGGATTGGTCATGAACTACCATTGACTTAAGTTCGGCTGTGGTAGCCCAAGCGCATTCCATAATTTCTTTGTTGTTTAAAACATCGAAGAGTCCTTTACCTATAATATATTTATGTAAGTAATATAAGCAATATAAGTATTATTTTATATATTTACTTCCGAAAACAATAAAGTCGTGTTGGTCTTTTATTTGAAAGGATATAATTGTAGGAACAGATAAGTATATTTTAGGGTAGCCTCCTAAACTTGAAAGCTTTTTGTCGATATCACCTAGAAATCTTGAAACCTGATTGAAGTAAGTAAAATAAGTAAAATAAGTAAGATAAGTAAAATAAGTAAAATAAGTAAAGTATAATTGTATAAATTTTCAAGATAATAAAAATGGGTATAATAAGTATAAATAATTTAAATATTAATTTACTGTGATACAGCCGGGAAAGATCTTAACAGGAGCAGATGAGTTATTTTTAATATGGTTTGACTTCCTTTCACTAATTATTAATATATAAAATTGTTAATTATTAATTGCAGTTTATTTACGTAAAAATGTAAGCTCCAGATGTAATTAATCTTATCCTCTCTTCGTTTTGATAAGGTCTATGATCTTTAGTAATTTGATTGACTTTTGTACTATTTTGTTGTGACAAAAGAGCACGGGAATCTCCTATATTAGCACAATAACATATATCTTTAATGATAATAATAACTAAAACACAAGTTCCAGAACGATCGTAATTTGGTTCAGTTTTCGCTCCTTTAACAGGACTAAAGTTAGCAGGATTGTTATCATTCATGAAAACTTTTTCTGCTTTTTCAAACCCATTCAATATTGCTTTTTTAGGATCATCAGGGAAATTACTGTCTTTAAATATCTAATAATATTATAAGTATTATATTATATGTAATTTATACTAATATTATAAGTATAATATAACTTTATAATTGCTTAACATTAATTAACTACTTACGTATTTATGAAGATTTTCTTTAATAAACTTTGCACAGTTAGTTCCATTTCTTCCATCAAATAGCCCAAAATACGAAACTTCAGGCCACTCCACTGAGTCATCTTTATTATCAGGTTTTGGTACATCAGGAATAACTGTAAACATATCTTCATTATTTTCACTAAGTAATATTTAATATTATAAACAAAAATTTATTTCTATTATTTCTTATATAATTACCATAATAAACTTTGATGAGAATTAATTCCATAGGATCTTACAGAACCATGAGTTTTAGTTGCAATTTGACATTCAGGAAAATCTCTTACGTTTGTCGAATAATTTTTATGTGAAATAGTCATAACAGGATCATCATGACTATCTAAATATACTATTGGTTTGTTAAAATATGACAGTCCAGTGAAAATATTATTGTTTGAATTTGATTCATCTTGTTTAGGGATGTTATCTTGATCATCAAAGTCAATATCATTATTTGTTGGAATAAATGCTGAGGATCTTGTTTTAGATTCATGGTGATCACGATTTAATACAGTAAATTTTTTACCAGATTTTCTTAAACTTGGTAAATCTACTAAACTATTCTTTTTAACCATGTCTCTAGTATTTGCATTTGATTTAAAATCCTTATTAAGTTGAAAAACAATCTTTGTGTTTTTATCAATAGTCTTCCCAAAATCATCTGAAACATCAGTATCAAAATTTTTATTAGGACTTTCTTCTTTCTGTTTATTATTAAATTTCTTTTTGAAATTAATAGAACTTTTAAAATGGGTTTTATTTAGCGTTTTATTCAATATTTGACTCGAAAAAGTAGTATTTGTATTCATCAAATCAGTATTCTTTGTTTTATTTAAATAATCATTATTATGATCAGTATTTAAGTGCTCTTTAGTATCTTTATGGAATTTGCTCTTCTTTAGGCTTGAATTTGTCATTATTTTTATTTTCTTTGAAATTATCCTAACTTTTTGTGATTGTGATAATAGTCTTTGACTACAGTTTTGACTTTCATTTTCTTGCAACATTTTAATTAAACTTATTTGTAAATTGTTAAATTATAACTTATATCAATTAATAACATTATTACTTAATAAGTCCTATTAATAAAGTAAAACTTATTCATTTAATATATACATAATTAACCAAAATAAAGATAATTAATAATAAAGAATAAGAAATCTGACAATTAATATTATATTCTGATATATTATGATATATTATAAAATAAAACAAACTTTAACAAACCCATACTCTCATATTAAACTATATTAAACTATATTTACCACATTAACCTTATTAATACTACTTTGTTTTCAATATTAATGCTTAGGCTTTTGAAAGACTTGAATTTTTGTCCAGTCTTTGACTTGTATTCCATTATTGTATTCATCTACTTCTTTATCACTCAGTTGGATCCTATACTTCCACATATTTCTAATAGAACTAATACTTTCTTCCCTTGTTTTAAGTAATTCTTGATGAATTTTGTTTTGAGCCTCAACATCTGATTTTTTCATCATTTTACTAGTATTATTAGAAATTTGAGCAGGTTTGGCTTGGTTTTCTTCTGCCAAGTCTCTCTTTCCAGTAAATTTAATTTTTGGAACGCGACGGCAGAAGTATTTGTAATTCTTAATGGTATTCATTTATAAAATTATTATAAAAATAAATATAAAATATATCCATATATTACTAATTATATTCATTATAAAATATAAAATACTACTACATGTTAGAATTTTATTATTCATTAAATAATACTATAAGTATAATAAACAAAATAAATATTAAATTTAATAATATATGGAAATTACGGAATAACATTCAATTTAAATTACTATTAAAATTTTGTATTATAATAAATTTAAAACTATAAAAAAATAAAATATATAACAAATATGGAATATACAATTCCTTGCGGCTTATCAATAACTCTATATCTCATAATATTAATATTTTCGGTCGTTTCTTTGATATTATTCTTCATCTCCATAGACTATTCAAATAAATTACCTTTTGAATTTATAAACGATCTCAAGGCCAACTGGAATTTAAATTATATGACTGATATAATTTCAACTGATTCATACACTTGTCCTAACGGTTATGAACCTTTCTTTACAAATGATTGGCCGGGCACAAAGGAAGGATGTGTTTGTAATATGGTAGTCAATATAGGTAATTGCAAAGAGTTAGGAAAAGATACCGATAAACTTTGTAAAGACATTAAAGGAATAGAGAAAGTAAGTTATCGAACATGGAATAATAAAAGAGTTTGTGTTCAAAGAGGAGATAAGACATACTTTGATTTAAATATTTATAAAGATACTTGTCCAAGTAATTTTCCTAAAAAGTGCGGTGTAATAGATTCACAAAATAACATACTTTGTGTATTACTTACAGAGAATTGTCCCATTAATGAAATACAAATTTTAGATAAGTTTGCAACGTTAAGTACTAGTAAATTTTATCATTCGTCTTTGCTGGCAGATAAAAAGATTGTTTTTACTGATCAAAGTACCGACATGCTAATTCCAATTATCACGAAAGTATCTGACGAAACTCCTTGTATCAACCCAAAATATGAAAATTATTACAAAGGTCAATCATATGTTTTAGATAACTATTTCACGTATGAAACTTGCTCAGTACCAATTGGAGGTAGTAAACGAGAAGACAGTAACTACATCAAACTAGACACATACTCTTCAGACAACATTCTAAGAGAAAATGGGATTTACAACGTCTACAATAAAATTTCTGAATTACCTTTATTTCCAAAAGATAGGCTCAATCATACTAGTAGTCTATTTACTAGAAGTTATTATGGAATAGATACTACTTGTAAAAGTTCTTTAATAAACAATGTCGGAAATATTACTGAATTTACTCAATATCTTGACTCTTTAAGTATACATTCCCAATCATATCCGAAATACCTATACCAAGTAAGGATTCCTGTTATAATACAACTTGTTATAATTTCGATATGGTTCTTAGTAAACTTATACAAATTAGGTTCATATACAGACTATTCATCACCTGTAGCTTTTTTTATTGTTATAATGGCAATTGCATCGTTGGTGATAAGCATAATAGCATTAGGATTTGTATGCAATGTTATAATTGATTTTAATAACTTGGACATTGTTCAATTAAGCTTCTTAACTGGATGTTTAGATGAAACTTCGGAAATTCTTCTTAATAGTTTTATTGAATCATCAGAACAAATGAAAACATATGGGATTGCTTCAACTATTTTAATAGGTTTAAATATCGGTCTACTTTTTACAGAACTGTTAATATGGAGATGTTGCGAGATTGATCCAGAGTCAATTGATAAAGGAAAACCAATAGCGTCTGAAGAAAATAAAAAAAGTGAAGCAGCTGAAAATATCAATATAGTAGAGTTTAGACCAACAAAAGTTAAAAGTGTAAAGAAAAGTGTTAAAGATACAGATTTAAAACAAGAAGATAAGAACAAAATTGTTGCAGAATCAAGCGGAGAAAAGGAGAAGGAAAATGAAGTAACAAAGACTCCACAGAGACAAGAACAAGTATTATAATATAATAATATTAAATAATTAATACTTACAAATATAGGATGAAGGTATGACAGGAATAGAAGTAAATGTCTTACATAGGAAAGACATAAAAAAGGAAGAGAAAAAGCAATTTAACTCTAATGGAACTAAAGTAACAGCAGATAATGTTAAGAATATTAGTAATCACAACAATAACTATAACAATAACAATAACAGCAACAATAACAGCAATAACAATAAAATTAAATATAACTCTAAAGAAGATAACAGTTCACGAATTAACGATAAACAATCTGGCCAAGTATCTCTTGCTTTTAATAGTGATAGGCAGGATAGTATTTCAAAGCAAGAAAGTAAGCACGAGATTAAATATGATGTTAAACATGAGAACAATAATGATAATAAACATTATGAGAAACATCATGATAATAACAATAGACATGACCATAATGATGTAGCAGATCACGATGTTAAATTTAAAAAAGTTAACATGGAGATAAAAGAAGATCCGTTTGGAATTGAAATAAGTAAGCAAAATAATATTTATAACATTTATATTATTTATATCATTAACTAATTAAATCATCTTTACTAGATGATAATGAAAACCGAGCTTTTAATGTAAAAAGTAAAAATAGTGCTCAGTTTAGCATGCCTTCCAACCGAGACAGCGCCAATATGGATGATATCAGCCATAATCCTAACGAATCAAATTTATCTTAACTCTACTAACATATTAATTATTTTATATAAATCTTATATTGATTATACATACTTTATATTAAGATTTTATTTAGATTTACTTAGATTAGCCTTAACATATAGCAAGCAAAGAAAACAACTATATAACTTATATAACTTTATTTTATTTAAATATTTATATAATAAGTTTATTAAGTCATACATATTTCATTTTTAATTATTTATTAAGACATATTATATTACATATAGTATTATAATATTATTTTATGTTATTTATTATAATTCTAAGAAATGAAGTTTAGTTATATAATAGCGACAATATTAATTGCTTTATGTTTATTTGAAGTCATTGTATCTACAAGAACTAGAATGTTTACCCATTCACATTCACACACTAAAAAGTCAAATAAATACAGGGATCAACCAAAAGCTAACAAAAAAAGACCTATTAGTTTAGATATCCCTGATGCTTCCATATACTGGCAAGGATGGGTTAAATATTATCATTATACAAATAATACTCATTATGAGAAGCCTCCTTCTCTTTTCCAAAATAATGCTTTCTATCATCAAAGAATAATTAAATCAAATTTATTAGAAAAAGATAAAAATGGAGCATTACATATTCCTAACAAGGCTAGTTTTTATTTTGTATTGTATAAAGATTCAATAGGATTTTACTCAAATAGAAAAGATATCGTTGCTAACTTAGTTGATACTTTAAAAATTGAAGATATCGAACCTATTCCAGAAGATAAGCCAAAAAAAGGAGGAGTTAGAAATGATGGAGAGTTTGGGTTTGGATCATGTATCGAAATAGAATCATGGCTTCCAACATCATTAGGAAGCCCCATGAAAAATGCCCAAACATGGATTATTTGTACTAACACAGATAAAGAAAAATTCAGTCTAATGAACACAATAATTAAACTAAAAGTAAAAAAACAAAGAGAAGAAAACAATAACATGAAAGTAACATCTAGTAGTTTAAAAACCCAAGCAACAACCGGAAAACTTGGTATCGGAAGTCTTATCACTAACCCTCTTGGCGAAGACAGAAAAGCCGGGCAAGTTAAAAATCCTGCTGATGGATATTGGGTTATCCTCCAAGATTGGACATTGTGTAATAAAAAGTGCGGTGGAGGTCTACAATTTCAACAGTGGATGTGCGTCCCCCCTAAAAACGACGGGCTTCCCTGCAAAGGCCCCGCAGTAAAGACCAGAAAGTGCAACGAACAAGCATGCCCAAGTGTAAATGCTTTACTTACTATGACAAGTGGAAAGTTAAAAGCAGACGTTTCACCTAAGCCAATAATAAAAGTAGGACAGTTCTCCAATAGACCACAAAGATATTCAAAATGTTTCTTAAAAGAAAATGATGCTTTCATTGTTGAATTAGACCCTGTGTCTAAAATTAAAATAAAAAAGCCTATTAGAATTGTAATGAATAATTATACTATTTCAATATTTAGAGATGATACTTATGAAGACTTAGCATATACTTTTGATCTTGATCATACTTCGTTTACTATTAAAAGAGTTCCTTGTTGTTTTAGTATTCAAGATGGGCATAAAAAAATAGGAATTTGTAGTTATGATTCCGAATGTGATAAACAATCAAATAACTGGGTATTAGGATGGCAGAAAGATTTTAAATTATTCAAAGTAGAATGCAAAACTGGATTAAAAACCGAATACATTACTTCAGCTGATGAAGAACAATTAGAAGACAAAATGAACAACGATTTAGAAGCCGCTGTAGAAGACAACGCCGCAACTCAAGCTATCGAAGTAAAAAAGTCAGAACTTGCAAAGAAAGCAAGAATATACGCTAAGAAGACCAAAGAAACTCAAGAAGCTGGATTTAAAGTCCTTAGTAAAGAAATTGAATTAGAAGATATGGTACAAGGTGAAGAATCTGAAAAAGAAGAGATTGAGCAAAAGAAAATGGAACAGAAAATTGTTTTAGAAAAACAGAAAGCAGCATGCTTAGAAAAAAGCTTCGAAGAAAAACAATTAGATGATGAGTTTATTGAAACTGAAAAAGCCTCACTTGCTGACTCTAATGAAATAAAAATGCAAACAGCAAAAAAAATTGAAGAGGGAAGATGGAAACTAAGAAAAAAAATAGCCTTAATGAAAGCTAAAGCTAAAGCAAAAAGCACACAACTTGCCCAAGAATTAAATCTTGTTAGATCAAAAATGTCCAAAGACATTTTACTTGCAAATAGAAATGGTGATTATAAAAAATGCCAAAAAGGAATGACTGATACTGATTATAGAGAAACCTATTGCAATGAAGCATTTACAGATGACTGGTACAAAAATGGAGAGTGTAAATCAATTAATGAATTCTGTTATGTATGTTGTGAAAATGAATTTGGACTTAATTTTGTTACTCAAAGAGATAATTGCTATGATGTATGTGACAAAAAACAAAAACCTAAACAAATTGTTAAATTCCCCTCAGTTTCAGGTAAAGCAATATTCCAAGTTAAACAAGATCTCCCAGAAGATGGCCACTGGCAATGGGCCCCTAAAGATGAAGCCCATGTCCCAACTGCTAATTAAATAAATAATGAATATAATCCTACAAAATTTTCTTTATAGTATTATATTTAAGTAATTTATTATTATTTATATAAGTATAATAAATTATATAAACATTATATAGGTTAATAATAATTTTAGTTAAATAATCAATGATATTTATTATAATCATATAAAAATATTTAAATTTAATTAATACTTATGTTTATAATATGTATAATGTTTATAATGTTTATAATGTTTTTTGGGGATTGGGGATTGGGGATTGGGGATTGGGGATTGGGCCCAATCCCCAATCCCCAATCCCCAATCCCCAATTACTTTATAATATTATTATAATAATAACTATTTAGTTAATAAAACAAA
>Ga0100378_1005081_pt1 | contig 12132 bp, 11 predicted proteins | sample CryGeymeta201502_FD_81535 | JGI IMG/M metagenome (GOLD analysis project Ga0100378, IMG submission 81535) | Groundwater microbial communities from Crystal Geyser aquifers in Utah, USA - Crystal Geyser metaG 2015-02 | ecosystem: Environmental > Aquatic > Deep subsurface > Groundwater | place: USA...
ATGTCGTTGCGCTATTCTGTTTTGATGTTACGTCTTGCTTGCATTTACTATAAATATTATAATTACCCGCTCTGGAGTAAGGAGGTTAAATATAAACAAAAGGAAGTATGGCGGGGTCAAGATGATCAGATGAAGACTCTCTTCTTTGACTGCTGTTTCAAGCTATCAAAGACTAAATTTCCATTCAGAGGAACTCCCTTTTTGAGAAAGAGGTCCTCGCAAAGGTCCTCATTGTCGGTCCTGGTGGATCGATTACTCATTGACTTTCTTCTCTCAATCCGTGAATTTAATGTCTTTTGCTGAACGTCAATCTATTTATGGATGCGTATTCTATTATTTTCTGCCTTTTTCAAAGAACGGTCAATTATTCTTTTTGCCTCCTCCTTTGAGCCTAGCAGCGCCTGCTGCCTTTTTCTTTACACTCTTTCCTTCTGCACTATAAGATGGCTTTTGTGTCCCTTCATCAGCGATTCAATAGACTCCTTGCTTAAAAAATGATGCATCCGTTTTTGATAAAGTTAGCACTTGGAGCTTCCTTGTCTTTCGTAGTAATCGAAGGCGTCCTGAATAGCATCAAAAATACGGCATAGAGAACGACAAGTTCAGAGACTAGCTGAGGAGTAGCTGTTGCTTCCTCACATTGCATTTCAAGTTCCAGAATTTGGCTGAAGATTTCTTTGGGCGGTGATTATCTATTCTGCTCTTAGGTTTGGTTGGTAATATCAGTGAAGGCGTAGCCTAGGGTGTTCTGTAGAAAGCGAGATATCATAGAAATAAATATAATCGAAGTCAATATACGAACATTCAGTAGTTTAGATTGAACCTGAAGCCATAGCATATTTTAGGACCTTTGAATACCTGAGACAACCTCAAGCCGAAGTCCATTGATGAGCTTTGTCCTAAACTCAATGGAAATTTGCATTGGAATGTCATATCTGCATTGCTGTCTAATTTGAATTTGATTGTTCGGCTAGGAAACTTCTTTTCTATGAAACTTTCAATATATTTGAGTTTAGCCTCGTTCAAATCATACTTCAGCTAAATAATTTGAGTTTTACCTCTGCCATGAGAGTAAGTGTCTATGAAGGTCTGAAGATGTAATTTGCAAACAAAAAGTCGAAATAATTTCCTATTTTTTTATAGTTAAGCCAGTAATTTCTGAGACCATCGACCTCCGCCCGAAAAAATAATTGATGTTGTTCTTTCGGTCGATATTCACACACCAAATTGTTTGTCTGAATATTTTTGTTATTGATGTCGATTATTGACAAAAAGCCAAGGTTCCATTGCTTAGCTGTGTAGAGGATCTTTCCATAGAGGTAGTATTAGATCTTGTGCTGAAATAGAGAAGATGTCAGATTGGCATTTAGAATAGTGTTTGGTCTCGAGTAGCGGCAGCCGAGTTGAAGAGCTGCGTTTTGGAGTTTGCGGTCAGAGTAAATTGATGCGTAGGCTGAAATATCTTACTCAACAGATTCCTTTCTTTCTTCTACAGCTGAATTATTTTCACCAATCTTCTTGGGTAGCAGGTGTTCATAGTAAAATTTAAGGAACGAAGTACCACTTGCGATTCTAAAAAGTTTATCATTGGAAAACTTTCTCTGCAGAACGAGGTGATCTGTAAGTGTACATTTATAATTTTTGACTGTCAGCTATTGCTCAAAGGAGCAAGTTGTGTTCTCATTGCCAGTTGATAGATTCAGGACAACTGGTGTCATGTAGCAGAAGTCTTTTGTGAGATGCTCGTAGTCAAAGTGATCGAATTATTTGTCCTAGTCGAACATGAGTTGGTATTTGGATATTATTAACTATGGTTGGATTGAAAATAACTATCAATGGAATCAAATCATGGGCATTTTCTTCGAGTTGAAGTGAGGGCTTAGCAGACTGGTATTGGAGGAGGAAATGGGACTGTTCTTTTCAGTGCGAGACTGGCCTGTCATCGATTTTTCTTTTTCATTAGGAAGTTTGTTTGATGGTTGAGGAATGGCATTTCTCCATGAAGTGGGGGTTTTAGGACCAAACTTTTCCTTGATAAGACGTTGAACTTCGCTCAACTAGGGATTTTCCTGTTTTTTCTGATTTTTTTGATGACTGTCTGTCTCCTTGATCTCACTGAATTTGGGAGTTGATGAATCCTTTATTTATTTGGTCTCTGAAATAAGATTGTCTTGAATTTTTTCTGAAACTTTTTCTGGAAGTTTCAACTTTGATTCTATATTTTAGTTCACTTCCAAGGAAGGGTAGAGTTGATTTTCTGCTCTTTGCTCGTTTTATTTTTCAAGTGAGGGATATAACTTTGTGTCTTGTTCAGGTTGAGTGAAGGCAAGAAACTGATATTATTATTTTCTGGCTTCTTGGCTCTCATATTTCAATTGTGCATTTTCCTGTTTTTGCTCGAGTTGTGGAGAAATGAGTGATTACTTGCGTTCACTTTTCTTGAAGCTGCTCAGTTGTTGAACAATCTCTTCATGAGTCATTTTTTCTTCGAACCGAGGCTCTTTGATTCCAAGTTTGCGGACAGATTACTTCAATGCTGCTAGTTGAGCTTGCTTTTCTTCAGGAGTTGTCTCTACAATGAGATGTTCTTTGCGGAAGAGATCATACCACCACTGCAGTATTTCCAGAATGGGTCCAATCTGTTGTCTGGCGATACAGTCGATCTGCTTAAATATAGCGGTACATCTATCTTTTTGTTGAGACTGTTGGCTTCGAGTCCCCAGTTAAGAATGCGTAGGTTATGAAGGCAGTCGACTTCTGAGTTTGGCTTGGCTTTGAAGTTGATTTTTTTCATGTTGAACTTTCCCTTGCTGATGATGCTCAGTAATTTGCAGAAGTGAACACCACTCGAAAGGTCCTGCATGCGTTTGATAGGGATCTACGTCTCGTGCAAGGTACCTTGGTTTGGTCGGAGATCCAGTTAAGTAGTTCTGTTCTTGACGGGTAGGCACTCTTCTTCAGCATGATTTGATTATACACTACTTCAAATTAGTCAAACACTAATAACTATTCCCTCCGAAATTATTCTTACTTCACCCAAGAGCTGGGTTTCTTTAATTCGAATCCGAGGATGATATTTGAGTCTTTTTTGGCAAGTTTGTACAACTATGAATAGTTTGACCACTTATTAGTAATAAATTTATAATAATATGTAAGCAGTCAAGCTCAATCTGTATGCTAATACAGTCACAGAAAATATAATTTCATAGATAATCACAAAAGCAGAAGAAAAAATTAGGAGCAACTAATTTGTCAAAAGAAATCAACCCTCTTGGGTGGTCCATAGCCATCAAAATTATATTGATAATGCTATAAGTTCTCTAAAGAGAGGTCCTGATCGCAGTCCTAGCAAAGTTGATATATAGCCTATCAACATACCTCAAGACACCTTCATGAATACAGGTCCAGCAACTGGCTAAGGATTCACACCGACAATATTTGAGCCCAAAAAGTCTTCATTAGGGAACACATCATATCAGAAAAGTGTGAAAAAAAGCAAAAACTCAAATTATAGTATTTTAAGTGTATCGAGCAATCGACATCAACCTCAACTTCAAGATTCTCTGTAAAAAAAATTCGAGTCAATACCGAAACATCCTCTCGACACACCAAAAAATTCATCTTTCATTGACAGGCTCAGATAATTTAAGATTGAAGAGGAGCTACTAAAGTAAAATCCTGTAGAAGAAAAGCCAATTGCTGTATGCAAGTTGCAGAGAGGATAATAGGTTGTATTTGACTATGAAGGTAGGTTCTCAAAGAGAAGATAAAACAAAGCCAATGAGTTCAAATACAGTCATCTTCACACCAGTTCACCTGAATAGCAAAAAGAGCCAAAGAAAAGAAGTGTGTCTCATTGTCTTCCATCGACCAAGAAAGGAAATAGTGTTGTTATTTTGTCAAGAATGCTCGCCAAGCATTCAAAATAGCCTGAAGAAGGAGAGCAAGTATAGGAAAGGAGACATGTTGAGTTCAACAACAGCAACAAAAAGGATGACATGCTGAAGTCAATTCAAATCAACAGTCCAGGAATCAGAATAACAGTTGATGGAGCTGTTGTCAAGAGAGATAGAGCGATCACTTAAGCTGAAAGATCAAGAATTTCTCAAAAGGTGAAGACCGTCCAGATAAGAAATAGTTTTGAGAAGATCAACAGGATTAAAACTGATAATGTGATCGAAAATACTTCAAGGACTAACAGAGATCTACCGAGCACCAAGAGACCTTCAAGATAGCCAAAAAGGCGAGTTGGGACAGAAGCAAGCATCTACTCTGTGTCAAAGGTATCAAAGATAAGTGTTGAAAATTACTCTCTCCATCAAATGATCCTAGAGGGTGATCCATTAGAGAGCAAGTACATTGAAATTCCATTTAAAAAAGCTAACCAGAAAATATTCAAGACCATAGCCGATGCATAAAGTTTGAGACAAAATTCAGAGATTGACAGTGTCAGGATGAGAGACAAGCTAACAAATTTTAACAAGGATCTCTAAAGTTTGCCCAGGATCAGCAGTCATTATCGGCAAGCTGAGTCACAGGTCATGAAAATACTGAGAAAGAAGCAGACTGCTGTTTGAATATTTTATGTTTTCTTCATGAATTGGAGGGCTTGGTTGTTTAGGGGTAATTAATAGGAAGTAGTATGCAATATAGGCTAACTTAGATCAGAACCTGTCTCCTCTAATTCTCTTAGCGAGTTGGATGTCTCTGGTCATGATGGTGACTCTCTTGGCGTGAATGGCGCACAAGTTGGTGTCTTCGAAGAGGGAGACGAGGTAAGCCTCAGCAGCCTCTTGGAGAGCAAGAACGGCGGAGCTCTGGAATCTGAGTTCCTGCTTGAACTCGTGAGCGATTTCTCTGACGAGTCTCTGGAAGGGAAGTTTTCTGATGAGGAGGTCAGTTGACTTCTGGTATTTTCTGATTTCTCTGAGGGCAACTGTTCCGGGTTTGAAGCGGTGGGGCTTCTTGACACCGGTGGTGACGGGGGCGCTCTTTCTGGCGATCTTTTGGGCAACCAGTTGTTTTCTGGGGACCTTCTGAGCAGTGCTCTTTCTGGCGGTTTGTTTTGTTCTTGCCATTTTATCCTAATGCTAATGTTATACCTCACCTTTGATTTCCCTACCCGCGAATCCAATATTTATAAAATATAAAATTTGATTGGCTCCTTATATCACCAATCAAATTAAAAAAGAGGGCCTTCCAGTGATTAAAAACGCACCACTCACTTCTCAGTCACACCTCTTTTGCCGTCTATCCATTCAGTCCGGGAAATTGCCCTTGGAAAGCGGTCAACGTGAGGTCTTTTTGGGTGTGATTTTGGTCAACAGGCGACAACAGGAACACCTCGATTTCCATCGATATATCATCACCTCCATGGTCATCTGAAGTGTCAGCAGGAGACTTGTCCTTTTACTGGGAGTTAGATGACTATCAACATTAAGTATTAATTGTATCGATATTTTTGTGTCAACTCATGGGACAATACTAGGACATCAACAATGAAAAAATCATGATTGCTAAGTCTTTGCACTTTGCCAGAGCATTAGGATGGTCTCTAGAACATCTTTGTTCACAGCTCTAACTTTTCGTGAGTTCTTGAAGAAGGGAAATACAATTTTAGGATCATTTTTGCCACTTTTGCCTGAAAAAGTTCAATCTATATTCCGAAATCGTTGCTATTGTTATTTTTGAATTGCATTATTCGAGAATGGACTATCAACGACTTTATGAAGAGTTACCAAAACAGCCCATCAAGTGGACAGTTGGGGACATCGAACACTGGCTCAAATTTATTGGACTCAGCAATCTCTACCCAAAATTCAGTACTTTTCTTCTGACTCAGAGGAATTATCCATCGATGGCAGCTGCATCAACTCTCTCACAGAAGAGGACCTCAGAAGCGAACTCAACATCCAATCAGGAATCATCGTCAAGAAAATCATGTCATGTATGCCATGATATATGTAGGGGTGAATCGAGGACTGAAAGAATATACCGCATTTGTCGACAGCAAAGAAGCTGCAGGGTTTCAGGAGATGCGCGAGGTGACTCAAAAGCCAAGAATGGCTCAACCTCCGTTTCCTATGTTGGAGCAAAAATCAAGTTTCAAGGTTGAGACCAATAAAAATATTCCGGGGTTAATGATGAATGTTCAGATCGAGGCACCTGAGGAAATGGTTGAAGAAAGCGCAATGTTGGCCGAGGAAGAGGATGAATAGAATAAGAAGAAATAGTATGAATTGATCATCAACCAATATGATGGCCCTCAAACTTCCTTCTTTTCAGTCAAATAGGAGGGAGCAAAAATTGGAAGACACAGCTCCAACCAGATACTCATTCTAGATGAAAGCATCAGTCGTTATCATGCCGAAATTCACTTCAAGGATGGTAAATTCTATCTTGAGGATGTGGGCAGCACCACTGGTACTTTCATCAAGATCGACAAAAGAAAAGTCATCTATCATGTATTTTTTGAAGTATGCAGAATATGATTATCGAGATGGGCAGCAACCAGTTTCAGGCTAGCATGATTGGAGGTATCTTGACATTTACCATTATCGAAGGCCCAGCCCATGGAACTGTTATCGAGATACCCAACAAAGGAAAAGTGACTATTGGGAGAAAGCCTAATAACTTGATTCATTTCCAAGATGATCAGCACTTGAGCAATGTCCATTCCACTATCAGTGTCATGGAGGGCCGATACTACATTGAAGATATGGGCACCACTAATGGCACTTGGGAGAGATTGTCAATGGAGGCTCAGCATTCGAATCTTTTTGAAATCGAGCATGAGACGATGTTCAAAATTGGCTCAAATCAGACCTACACATGCAAAATCAAGACTTCGATGGTGAGCCAGAGAGCCCATCAGAATGCTTGCGTTATTTGTTGCGACTTGGACAAAGATTGTGTGTATATGCCCTGCAAGCATAACACAGCATGTATCAAGTGCAGCAAAAATTTGAAGGAGTGTCCAATTTGTAGAATGAAGATCGAGGAGATAGTAAGGATCTACAAATCTTGATAATTAGCAGCTCTATTTGATTATATTATTATGTTGGAACATTTGATTTTAAACGGAAGAATAGAGGCAGCCTACCATTACTTCGACCAGGCTCCCAAAAATTACAAAGAATAATTACTGGCTCACTTCCACAAAGGAAAGCGAAAGGAGTTCATGAAATTGTTTGCTTTGCTGAAGAGTGAAGAAAAGTTGGAATTTTACTTGAGGGTGTACTTCCTCATCTACAGTATTCATCCAGCTCTTAAGGCAAAACCGACAATACCGGAAGAATAAGTCAATGCATTCAGATAGTACCTGGATACCAAAGGAGCTGACCTGGCAAAAACAAATTAATTTTTGGAATTTTATGCACTTTCTTTCGTAAAAAAGCCTCTTGAGCATCCCTCATACAAAGTGCTATTCAAGAAGTAATGGGTAGCGAATTTGACAGAAAAGTTAAACATCTTCCTCAATAATGAAGACAGAAGAATGCGATAGTCAGTTTAAAGAAACGATACTGAGAGTAAAATGCGTAGCCCTGAATTTCATCAGCCAAGTTAGATTGCGAGCATGAGTCATATAAAGACTGTCGAGGAAAAGAACAAAAAATTGTTTGAAGAGGTCTAGAGCTTCAGAGCTCGATATCACTAGCTCGAAAAAAATAATCAGGCCTTAATAGAATCATTCAACAATCATATGATGGAGTCCCAGCACAAATGGTTCCAAATAACCCGAGAGCTGACCAACAACTCGAAGACCCTCATCGATCTAATCTCAAAAAACAATTCTAATCTGATTCATGACAGGAGATATCAGAGGATCAAAAAGAGAACTGAAAAGTTTGAAAAAGTTGTCAAGAAGGAGCTAGATTAGCTATTGAATCAGTCACAAGATATGTCAGTTTTCGATAAACCTTCAAACAACGAGGTGTCTTATTCAGCGAGCGTTACTCCCAATCTCAGTCAGCGTAATCTGACAACTTATGTCACAATTGACGAGTTTGTTCCGACAAATTATGTCGCCTTGATCAGAGATTTTAAGAAGATGTCGGACAACCAGAAAATTCAGGTGCTTCAAGGTTTGTCATGGAGGATAATCAAATCAAAAAATAAAGAGATCCGTCGGCAGACAATTATTGGCCTGATAGTCAACGACGTGTTGGGCTTGGTCAATGGCGATATTCAGATTCTTCTTTTCAACAAAAATTTGATGATTCATGTGGTCAGGCTATTTTTGTTGATCAGTGAGGACAGTTATGGCCGAAAGGTGCTTTTCAGAAATGGAGGTCTATACAAATAGTTAATCGACCTCATTCCTGAAACTCTAAGCCACAAATACTATCTCTGTCTGGAGATAGTTCTGGAGACTCTTTTGAACATCTGGCACAACCGAGACATCTTTACCTAGCTCATCAACCTCAACATAATTGACATATGCATCAACATTCTTTTACAGGATAAAGATGTGGTGTAGAATAACTAACTTTTGGAATCTATTGCAACTATGCTTCTGAATGCTACCGCTACTGACTAAGGCCTTGATTCTTTTGAATATCAGGTCGATGTTTTCTATTATCTCTGTTAGGCTTTCAAGGATGCAAACGATACAAATCGAAATTTGATTGGAGCCATTATTTATGCTTTGCTTGGCAGGAAAAATTTATGGAAATTGGCACATGAAGCTAAGCTGCCTGCTTTCATTGAAGATCTCATCAAACTCGATTAGAGATCAAATAAACAACAGCTAAAGTTGATCCAGGCCAAACTGCATTCTTTCGAGCCTGGAAAAACGATGGACGCCAATGAGTTCGAAGACTAAGATGTGAGCTAGGATTCCAATATGGAGTAATAAAATTTCGAAAGGAATGAAGAAGAGTTAGTTGAATTGGAAGACTATATCAAAGCTCATGATATGATGGTGTCAAAGTACGGCCTGAAGAATAAATAAGCTGAAAAGGTACACGTTATCTTATTTAGCAACTCGAATAAATCAATAAAATCATGCAACAGAATAAGAAAATTATAATGCCAGTGTAATTTCCTGAGGCCAGAACAGATGGAAAGTCAGATAGATAGGTTCGAGCTGAAAAATTGTCTCAGGTCAGATTGCCTGAAATCAAGAAAAAGAAATAAAATGTTGAGATCTTCAATCCTAAAGTTAAGGGAAAGGTTGAGGCTAAAGACTATTACACCTACAAATCTCCTCCTGTGAAAAATCATATATCAGATCGGAAAAATGTAGTCTCTATGCAAGCTGAAGCCTACGATAGTTTCAAAGAAGGTAGCCTGGATAAAAAGAAGCTTTATAGCTTCTAACAGGAGCCTTCTGAGCAAAAGAGGACAAATAGAGCACAAACAGCACAAACATCCAAGGCTAATGACACTCCAGTGTAGCCAATCAAGAAAGATGAAAAGAAAAAACCGGAAAAAAAATCAGCTGAAAAACCTGAATATCGTATCAAAAAAAGTAGCTCAGTTGAAAAAGGACTTGGAAACCCATACAAAAAGGAGCTTGCCTATTAGACTAATAAAAATTCATCAAATGTAGATTACAAGTCGATCGAAGGCATAAAAAGCCCTCCGCAAAAGAAGAGTCGTGATTAGGTGCTTCGGCAACTGAATCAGGAGTTGAAGGCCGAGAAAAAAGCTGTAGTTCAGTAGAGAAAAATATCTTCGAAGTATATTGAAGCTCAGCGGGAAAATACCCATTTGAAGCAAAATAATTACACAGTTCCACCAGAAGAGCTGAGAGCATTTCAGTCAAAGCCAAAGTTGAGGAGAACTCCTCCCAAGGATGATGAATGATCTTTTTAAGCCTATATAGATATGAGTAAGCGAAATGAGGGGGAGTTGTTTATGTGTTGTTGTATTTTTGATATTGCATTTAATTCGATAAATAATTCAGATGGCATTCGAAGTGCGGGAATTCGAGTTTGATCAAGAGTAGGACTAGGTTCTATGGAAATTTAAACTCACCAACATCAGCACCTCCCAACTCGACTTCTATTCACAGTAGGCCTCCTCTCGGTCACTGTACCATCTCACCCAAGATCTAATCACTCAGCTGGATCAGGCTATTGAAAAGAAGCATAAGACCTTTGACAACCGCAGTCGGACTATTCGCAAGTTATGTGAGAAGATGCTGAAGGAGTTGAAGATCAATTTGGAAAGTTTTGCCAAAGAGGTATGCATGTTGATATTCAGATTGATTAAGAGAAGCAACTTGTTTTGGACTACTTTGCTAAAAAAGTGACAGAAGCCAATGTTTTGTAGCGATTGGAGTAGAAGTGCAAGAAGTGGGTTTTATCGATGTGGGTAACTATACTTATCCGGATCTGACGCTTTAAATTATTATAGAGTCAGATCTATTTTTGTCTCTTCTGCATATTATTGTAGTTGGTACTCGGCCCCGAAGAATTCTATAGGACCACACATCGATATCTGACAAGTTATATCAAAGACGGCAAAAAAATAAATCCCGATTTTTAGGCCCTCAACTAAATATACGTCATCACAATCGGTGACAATTTCAAAGAATCACCTGATGTCAGCAAACCAAACAACTAAAATTTGGTCCTTGTTGATGTACTTGTAAAATTAGATAGATCAATCTTCGAATTGGCGAACAGTATATTTCTGAAAACTTTTTGTGGGATTCGGAAGACATATCGAATATCAGAATCAAGACCTTTGTCGCCCACTTCCTGAAAGATATTCTAATCGAAAAGGGACTTGACGTTGACAAATAAGCTTATCAAGGTATTCATCAATGAAATTCAGAAATTGAAAGAGATGTGAGAATTCAACTACGATCTCAAATTCTATACAAGACCCTGCTGAAGAGATACGCTCCTATTTTGCTGAATTTTTCCTCGATGGACATTCCAATCGAAGCAAAGGAGTACATGATTCCGATCAACCTCAAACTGACTAATGAAAAAGGAGCTACAATTTTCGAAGATGAGTTCGAATGGGACATTCTCAACGAGACCAACAAGTACACTAAATTGTATATAGCGTTGAAGAGTTCGTGACTGAGCTCATTGAGGACAACCAGCTGAACCAGGAGCACAAATCCTACCTGTGCTATCAGATCCGAACACAGATCAACTAAGAATTGGAGTGGAAATTTGACCTTTTGGTGAAGACATTCAAGGCAATTCACAAGGACAGAGAGTCTCCCAAGCTCAACAGTACTTATTGATAAATGCAGCTCAAACCATCACAGTTTTGAAGAGAAATATGGCCTTTGCAATGGATGTCAATATGCCAGAACTAGAGAGTAAGTACGTCATAAATCCTAACATTTACTTCAATAATTCCGACCTTTTCTCTCTGCTCTCTCGCAACGTTGACATCCTTCCAGAATAATTCCAGGAGATCCTGATGTGCAAAGAGACCAAAGTCCCCTAAAAAGAGACAAGCACCCACTTATCAAAATAGTACGCAAACGAACTTCTCAAAAAGCACAACGAATTTGTGGAGTCAAATCCCTACCTTTCTTCTTTGGGGAACAGCAATCACCTGCACAATGTTTGGCGCAAGGCCTTATCAAAATGATTATTAGCCTTATTTGACTCATATCATTTAATCATTCATTCAGCTAAAAAATTTGGTTTGTTATTTCATATGGTTATACTTTTTGGCGTGTTCGACGTTATGGGACATTGTATGGCAGTTGACCCCCCAGTAGCAAGCTGGTCTGTTTCTGATGGGTTCAGGAAGGTCGGCTCTGTATTAGTTGAAGTAGGTGAAGATCATCTGAAACCAGAGGTCTCGCCAGCAGTTGTCGCAAATAGGAGATGATTTATGTATACTGACCTGTCTGTTAACTTTTGGCGTATTCGGAAGGATCTAGCGATCAAATCTGTACCGAAATTTATCTACTTATGCCAGGTCAAGCATTTCTGTGAACATTTGTTTGAGATTTTTCTTTTGTGCCATCAGCAAATTTGTGAATGCATTCATTTCTACCTTATTGTTTCTGAAAAATATGGGTTCAATTCTACATGTGGGACCTCTATTGCCCAGTAAAGCTAATTTTGGACCATTTTTCTGACAAGGTGGCATGTAGAGATTGCAGAAGTAAGATCGGCATATGGTACAGCATTGATGAAATTTTTAGTC
>Ga0100378_1005088_pt1 | contig 12121 bp, 14 predicted proteins | sample CryGeymeta201502_FD_81535 | JGI IMG/M metagenome (GOLD analysis project Ga0100378, IMG submission 81535) | Groundwater microbial communities from Crystal Geyser aquifers in Utah, USA - Crystal Geyser metaG 2015-02 | ecosystem: Environmental > Aquatic > Deep subsurface > Groundwater | place: USA...
GCAAGAAGAAAACGCAAGTGTCCCCCCATTCCTTCCTTCTCTAGCGAAAACCCTTGCTACTAGCAGGAGGACAGCACCGAAAGTACAACCTAAATGGATGTTTATTCCCAAAAGATATCTCTATAGCACAATTTTTCCTCAGAAGGCTGACTCATTGGAATGTCCCATCATTCTGTGATTATTTTGATATTATCATTTTATTGACCCTGTTTCAGTAAATTTTGTTGTACTTATTGTATTACTTCGCTATGGAGCACAAAAAATTCAAATAAATAATGTTTCGACCTAATCTTAAAAATTGACTGCCTAGATCTCATAATGATGAAAGTGGACCAGGGCAGCTCTGATTATAATAGTCGTTAATGTCGTATTTGAATAATTCACATTCTCTAAACTACTCTCTCTAGGGACAAGATAGTGCAGAATCAGAAGCCGAGTTCCTCAAGTTGAAGCTGATATAAACCCATACAAAATTCATCAAATAGCTGGAACTCACCAAAGACCTCGAATTCAAATTAGCCCAGTACGAGCAGGAGCACAACTTTCTCAAGAGATAAAATTAAGAGCTAAGAAGAAAGCTACAGCACAGCCAGCAAGATAGAGTCAGTCACGATAAGTTAAAACAGGCAGAAAATATGCTGGTTGAGGCCGAAAAGAAGAACGATTTGATGCGGAACGATCTCTAGATCATGCGGACCAAGACTATGGCCCTGGTGGCCAGAAACCAGGAGCTGTAGCTCTAAAACAGAGAATACGATCAGGACCAGCAAAAGATCCACGATAAACTCAAGTACTACTCTTGTAATACAGCCATATTTCCAACGAGCTCAAGATGAGATAGATAAACGCATAAGAGTACAGGCAGTAAGCTGAAAGATACAGGCTGAAATACGAGAAGCAAGTAATAAACAATCAGTAGGTCGAGCAATAGATCGAAGACATAAAGAGGGAGAGGGCAGAAGCAGAGAAACAATACGAGCACCTTGAAAATTCTTTGTCAGCAGAGAAGGATAAACAGATCAAACAATTTCATTAAATTCTCATGCTGCAAAAGGAAAACAAAGAATGGAAAAATAAAATAGAGGGTCTCTATGAGGAAAACAGCAAAATAAAGAATGAACTGTATTAGCTCAGGTCGAGGACTAAAAATTAAGAGAGAAATTTAGCAGGAGAGCTAGAAAGGTTGACGCAGGACTATAACAATTTGCAAACTATCCTCAAGCAGAAAGATTTTGAAATCGAGTCGGCCAGAAGAAAGCCGCTGTAAGATGTCTCAAGAAAGAAAAAGAATCACTTCGAGGAAACGAAACAGTTGGTGGGAAAACTCGAAAGAGAAGAGCAGATTGTCAGCAGAGGCAGCCCCACAAAGGACCGACTATCACCCTCAAGGTACACTCCTACTCCCAAGACTGCCGGCAAGCAGGCGAGGACCTATAAAGAAGAGAAAGAGGAGTACCTAAACATAATTGAGGGTGTGGGTACAATGGAGAGCCAGATGCTTGCTCATAATATGGAGAAAAAGAGGATTATATCTGAAATTGATAGGATTGATGAGACAAGGGTCAAGACCAAGGATATGATAACACGCAGGAGAAGATTATAGGTGGAGCTACAGAACCAGTAGAGGAAGTTGGAGAGTGTAAAAGGTGAACTCAAAAGGATGAAGGTCATGTGATTCTTAATGATATTTGTATGAGTCAAAGCTACTCCCGGTTATCTTCATCTGTCATGCTCCTTGCTTATTCTTCTATCACTGATCTTCCCTTGCCACCTTTCTCCAAACACTATTTCCTGATCAATGCAGCTAATTTTCCAGCCTAATCATTTATGAACTACTGACTAAACAATTCCAAAATGGGGACAGTATGGAAGTTAGCCCTTATTCTTCTACTTATCTATTCAATACACTCCAGCCCACAGTCTATGTCGTCTTGTCTTATGGCCCATTCCGTACACTTGAATAGTTCTATCACTCCTATCTATGAGTTATACTCCAGGTCGCAACTTTCAGCCCAACAATCTATCACCTCCTTGCTTTCGGCTGCCTCCTTCCTCCATCGACTGAAACAGTTGCCATTGAAAACATGGTCCTCCTCGGCTGTTGAACTCCCGAAAGAACATTTGCTGTACTTCTCTAGCTCATCCCTGCATGCAGGTGTAGATGAGCACAGATCCATCTGCTATTTGCACAGTCCGACAGCCTTCTCTTCGAAGCAGTTGAGGGCCTATCGGTTGGTGTATATGGCTTGAGTGGCCACCAGACAGAACAAGAGGTATATCATTTGATTATTGAATGTAATGAGATCAGGCCTTACTACTTCTTTTTGTCATTATGGCATAAAATTCCTACTCGCTTATCAGGCCATCGTTGTCCAGGTCTGCTCTCTCGATCATTTCCTGCAGCTCAGAGTCGTCGATGTTCTCTCCCACCTCTTTAGCTACCTGCCGCAGATTTTTTATGGAAATGAAGCCTGTTTTTGCGTCGTCAAACAAGCCAAATACTCTTCTCAAGCTTTCCTTGGTGTCTCGAGCTGAGGTGCGGGCTGTCAACAGTTCCACAAACTTACCAAAATCAATAGAGCCCTGGTACTATCCAACTGCATGGTAGAGGGTCTGGTTCCTACCTTCATAGCCAAGAGCCGACATGCTGGTTTGTAGTTCTCTAGAATCGATGACCCCTGTGCCTTCGTAGTCAAACAGGTCGAATGCCTCTTTGATTTAGGTGATTTATTCAGCCGAAATGCCGTTTTTCTCGTAGTCCTTGGGATTGAATGGCTTGCCTTTAGGCTGAGGGCGTCCCCTGCTCATTCAAGATATACAAAAAACAATAAAATATAATTTGTCAGTATAATCGATGCAGAACCGGAAAAGAGTGTCGAAATCAGAAGACGCGCAATTCAAGGTTATCATGGTGGGCATGTCGGGCTCAGGTAAGAGCTGTCTGCTGACCAGGTACACTAAGGACGTTTTCCTTAACGAGCACACCGTCACAGTTGGTAGGTTTGGCTCTATCAAGGGGTCTAGTTTGCCTCTAAAGTTATAAAAATAGACGATAAGTTCAACGTTAAGCTCCAGATCTGGGACACAGCCGGCCAGGAGAGTTTCAAGTCAATCATCAAGAGCTACTATCGGAACAGCTCAGTTGTCTTCCTAGTATACAGCATAGTTAGGTAAGGTTTTCCTCACTCAGCTAACTGTCCTTCCGCAGCCTGGATTCCTGGCTTTCATAGGCGAGATAGCATGCCCCAACTAACGCAATGTTTGTACTGATCGGCACCCATCTCGATGAAGCATAGTAGGCGTAGTCATTCTGTAATTCAGGAGATAGGTATCGGTATCGGAGGCATAGCAGTGGATGAAGTAGAGGGGGTGCTCTTTATTTTTTTAGACCTCCTCAAAGACAAGTTAGAACGTGGTAAAAGCCTTTGATGAGGTGGCCAAGCAATTATTTTACGTCAGAATGGTACACACAAGCAGAGCCTCCACAATGACTTCCCTCGAGAAGCACATAGAGCTAAGTAGTAAGGAGAACAAGCCAGAGAAGAAGGAGTGCTGCAACTGATCTAGCAACTGATCTATCTATTCAATCGAGTTTAACAATATCTAGTTAGTCTAGACATACAATAAAGAAGCAATTTTCATTTTGAGAATTTTGACTGATGTCCTTTGAAGTATACGAATCAATTAGAGTTCAATAATGGTAGACAATCATCAGACGGCGGTCCATCCACCGTCCACAGTCATCGAAGAACCAGTGATGTTCTTGGCAAAGTCGCTACAGAGATAGACAGCCATGCCACCGATGTCCTCAGGTGAACCCATTTTGCCGCTGGGGTGTTTCTCACTAGCCAAAGCCTCTGTAGCCTCATCGAATGAAATCTTTTTCTTTTCAGCAATTATCTAGATCTGCTTGGCGATCAGAGGAGTCAGAATGAATCCTGGACAGATTGCATTGACAGTGACTCCTGACTTGGCATTCTCAAGAGCTGCTGCCTTTGTGAATCCAATGATTCCATGCTTGGAGGCAACGTAGGCTGACTTATTGACTGATGCAACCAGACCGTGAACGCTGGCGACATTGATGATTCTTCCCCATTGTCTCTGCTGCATGCCGGGAAGAGCAGCTTTGGTGGTGTAGAAGGCAGAGCTGAGATTGATAGCTAATACCTTTTCCCAGGTCTAACCAGGGAAGTCCTCCACTCTGTCAATGTGCTGCATGCCAGCGTTATTAACAAGGATGTCTACCTGACCAAAGTGAGCGATTGACTTCTCGACTAAACTTTGACTGTCTGCTGGCTTGGTAAGGTCAGCAAAGATGAACTTGGCCTTTGAGTTGCTGGTTGTCAACTGGCCTTCAATTTTTCTGATCTCTTCATCAGATGCGAAGCCATTGAGGATGACGTTAGCTCCGGCTCCTGAGAAAGCCTTAGCAATACCGAGGCCGATTCCTGAGAGAGACCCGGTAACGACTGCTGTTTTTCCCTTCAAGATTTGTCCGAACATATATGATGTAATACGTATTTTATTCTATGTCATCATTTCAACTTGAACCCTCAGCCTTTGGCACCTCCTCCTTGGTCTCGCCCTCTGCAACAGCAACAGGGACCTCCTGCTTACCTTCCTCAACCTTCTACTCCTTGTTTTTCTTTTTCTTCTCTCCCTTTTGCTTTTTGGCCTCGACTTTGTCAGCAAGGGTCTCCTTGGCAATGTCTCCCTTTTTGTCAGTCTGCTTAGCGATGGAAGCCAGTCCCACAGCTTTTCCGTCTGGAACAAAGATCATATCAAAGTCGAAATTGTCTCCATTTTTAGTGACCTTGTCGATACGGTAGTATCCTCTTCTCTCAAACTGAAGGAAGCAATCTGCATAAAAAGAATGGTACTTTCCTCAAGCTGTCTGATTCCGCTATCAGCATAGGCCTGACTAATAAATTTGGAGTTAACGTTGACGACATCCTCGAACTTGACATCCTCCTCGATTTTTTTTGTCTTGATGAGATGGTCATATTCCATGAGGTTGACGATTTGAAGGTTGGTGTTGTCAGCCAGCCAAGTGATCTTTTTGGTCGTCTTGAAGTCAAGATCCTCGGGAAGGTACTCTCCAGTCATGTTGTAAGAGCCATCAGGCTGCACTTCTTTTGTTAGAATCTTAAAATTTCCCCAATTCATCAAGGTCACTCTCTCGCCGACCTTCAAAATATTCTCAGCATCATCGAACTCAATCAACAAATTGTTAGATTTCCACAAAGGTCTCTGTCCAAGATTTTTATTGAGTTTGCTCATGTCAACCGACACTGCCTCTGGTTTCTCAGGGCCGTTGACGACATGCAATCTTGATGCTTTGTTGACTGAAACTGCTGAGTAACGAGGGCAAACAGGATCAATGATACGCTTGTTGATGGCCCAGAGTTTCTCCCACTCCATGAGGTTAGCTCTCTTGGAAGGTCCTTGCTCCAACATGAACTCAATAAGAGTTTCAACTCTGACACCCTTTCTCAAGACTCCTCTGAGAGTAGGGAATCTGGGATCGTTCCAGCCCTCGACTTTGTTCTCATTGACGAACCAGTTGAGCTTTCTCTTGCTGAGGACAGTATACTCGAAGTTCAGCCTCGAATACTCATATATTTCAAGCCTTTTCCATCCAAGAGCATCAAGCATCCACATGTACTGAGGAATCCTATCAGCATACTCGTTAGTTCTGAGGACGTGAGTGACTCCTTCGACACTGTCGACAACGGGGCAGGCAAAATCGTAGGTGGGGTAAACTTTGTACTTTGTTCCCACTCTGTGATGAGGAACATCTGATGCTCTGGCAATGACGGGGTCTCTCATGCATCCATTATTATTCTGCATGCCGATCTTGGCTCTAAGACAGTACTCCTTACACTCACCTAGGAGCATTTTTTAAAATATTTCCAGGTTTTTCTCGGCTGAGAATCCTCTACAGGCTGAATCGATTTTTTTGTTTCTCTCTTCTCTCATCTGCTCAACAGGGGTGTTGTCAACATAAGCCTTGTCTTCCTTGATGAGCTTTCTTAGCAGGTCGAACATCATATCGAAGTAGTCTGTGGTGTAGGTCAGTCTCTCCCAGGTGATTCCCAAAGTCTTGAGATCCTCCAGAATAGACTCGACGAACTCTCCCTTCTCTTTGACAGGGTTGGTATCGTCAAATCTGAGCCTCATCTCTCCATGATACATTTTAGCATAATGGAAGTTAAGGAGGGCAGCCTTACAGTGCCCGACATGAAGATATCCTGATGGTTCAGGAGGGAATCTGGTGATGACTTTACCGTCCTCAGCTCCCTTGAGAATTCCTTCATATCTGGCGTATTGCTTTTGAAGGTCGAAAGCAGGAGAGAAGATTTCTCCCTTGATAAAATTGATGGTTTAGTTTTTCTCCATCTTTGATTTTTTAAATTAATGAATATAAAAGAAAATATCTTGCACGAGCATTTAAACAACCAGCGCTTATGCTATTTATTCATTCGAACACAAAACGCTCTACCTTTTTCCAAAAAAAATTAAAACTTTGTCGAGCCATTTTCAGAGCAATCACAGTTCTTCCTCAACTTTGGTGCCATCGTCGTAAGTGATCTCCTCGTCAAGTTTGTACTCATTTCCATTGCCATTGTTGAATTTCTCAACAAATGCAATAATGTTGTCGGATGTAATGTCAGCAGGAGCCCCGAAAAGGACCTGTTTGGCTCTCTTTCCACCGTCAATGATAACAATAGGGGACTTGGCAGCCTGGATCTTGATGTAGTTGGCAAGGCCATGGTAGTGTTCTCCAGTGGTCTGAATTATGAAACCCTTACTGGAATGTCGGTGAAGATGAGGGATTGTCCTCTGTTGATTCTGATCTCAGTGGCAGCATCAGTAAAGGCTTGGCTCAGCGCTTCACCAGCTTCAGCAGAGTGGAAAAGGACAACACCGACTCCTCTTTCTCCGAAAATGTTGCCAATGGTCCTGTCATCGAAGGGATAGACAACTGGTCTTTCGAACTTAGCGATCCATTCCTTCAAGCCCTCAGTTGAGTCGGTACTCTGAGTTTCTCCGAAAGATCTGTAAATTTCAAAGGTTCCCTGAGCCTTGTCACTTCCTCTGACAGCGTAGTAGGCTTAATATTTTTACTTGTACTGTTATAGTCATCAGCAGCAGCAATTTCCTGAAGAACCTTTCCTTGCTCACTATCAACTTCACCGTGCAACACAACATTAACCTTTCCGTTTGTTGACAATTCGGAAAGCTGATCAGCCTCGATTTCGACAACTGCAGGTCTGGTCTTCTTGGTGAGCCAGCTAACCATGAAGTCTTTGGATCTCTGGCCGTTGTATTTGATCTGCTGTCCTTTGTGGAAGAAAATGAGAGTGGGGAAGCCCTGAACTCCGTATGTGCTCTTGACGCTTGAATGTTCATCAGCATCGATCTTTGCTACTCTCACTGAAATAGGAAAATGTGTACCTGGGGATCCAGCATCGAGAAGCTCCTTTGCAACTTCGTCGTAAACTGGAGCCAATTTTTTGCAGTGTCCACACCTGAGGTAGATAGATATGATACCAGGGGGCATAGAACTCAACGAGGATGTACTAGAACTCTTCAGTGACTGAAGGAAGGTCATCGGCTGTGAGGATGAGGACATGGTTTTCCTCGGTGTAGGAGGAGGCTAGGAGGATGAGTCCAAGGAGGAAGAATACCTTAGTCAACATATGAAATATAGTTCAAAAAATCATAAAGCAGGAATTTAATATCATACGTGTCGATACCCACAAATGTGACTCATGTTGCTCCATTAATCAAATACCAACTTAATTTCTTCCTCAGCTCAAATTATTAGGGTTATGCTTGTTTTCGTTAATCTCACATATAAGGAGTTTGTTAATTAACTGACTGAGATGCACAGACGCTATCGATCAGAAGACAGGTTTAGTTTTGCAAAAAAATCATCACCAGTTAAGGAGAATTACACGAAAAAGGGCAATTATTACAGTAAAGCCCGGGAAAAGATCGACAACTATGAGAGAGATACAAGACAGTTGCTCATCAGAAACGACTATGGGCTGGACTGCCCCCGGCATCAGCCATTGCTAGAAATTAAAAGAACAGGAATGTTGCCATCTTTTCTGTACTACTCTCACAAACATTATCAAGAAAACTCCTACGTCCACACTTGTCGATCTTCAGGCAAGTATTGCTGATCGAGAATGCATTAAAATACAAATCATCGGCCCACAAACACCGAGTTGTACTTTGTGAAGAACTTCATCTTCTTCATCTTTATCTTGTCTCTGGGTTTTGATGAGTTATTTCAAATTAGCTTTTTCATATTGTTTAGTATTTCTGTCATCCTCAGACGCATGTGCCTTTTGTCTTTTTTCTTGAGCGAGTGCCAGTTCATTTGAAGTAACCCTATCATGAGCTTGTAGCATTTGCTCAGTAAGCCTTGTTTTCTCCTACACTGTTCTGTTCTACGATAAAAGAATAGCCGAAAGGATTTCTAATGCTGAGGTTTTGCTCGACCTTTCCATTCTGATAATATTAAACATCTGGATCTGCAGCTTATGAATTTGGCAAAATATTCTTGGGTTGTTCATAATAATTTATGATTTAATTATCAAAAATCAAAGTTGAAGGAAGCGAGAAGATTCATAAAAAAATGGTCTAATTGTGAGCCCCAGATGAGTGCTAATCATATTTATGAATATCAATTAATGAAGAATATTTATAAGATCTATAAGAATATTCATCTCGATACTTCTGTCCTCCTAGGATATTCCTTGCCTTTTGATGACTGTTATTTCGACAATAGCTTAGGAAGGCGAGCCTTACTCAGTTAAATTGCATACCAAATTCCCATAAAAAATACACAATAGCCAACTTTCATAAATCTATGTCGTGAGGTCGGGCTGGGAGTACTCTTTCTCTTTCGCTTAGCCAATCATGATAAATTGTATATCAAAGTCAACAGTTTCAAAAGCCTATGCAAAAATGCATTGTATTAAAAATGAGAATCACTGAACAAATTTTCTATTTGAGAGACCTGTCACTCCAAAAGCATTAGTTTTGAATGATTTACGCAAAGGTTGATCTTCGTGCTAAATTGGCTGTTTCTCATCTGTTTTGATCAGGTTGCCTTCTGACCATGTTCCTTTCACTTCTTTGCCATCCTGATAGGTCAGCCTGCCTTTGCCGTGCCTGAATAAGATAACAATTACTTGACGTCGTTGGCAAATCCACCTTCGTAGATACATCCATTGGCCCATACATATCTGCCATATCCATTTTTCTTATCCCCCTCGTAAGTTCCAATGTATATATCTCCATTGTTCTTGGCTGATCGCCAGCTACCCTGGCCTTGCCTGACTCCCTCAACAAACTGACCCTCATAGCATGAACCATTCGCCCATGTATATTTTCCTTTCCCGTTGAATTTACCATTTTTGTACTATCCTTTGTATTTGTCTCCATTGACGAAAACTTCTACTCCAAATCCTTCCTTCACACTTTTGTTGAAAGTTCCATAGTAGTATTCTTTCTCAGATAGTTTTAAATATCCCTGTCCGTCTTTCTTTCCTTAATTCCACTATCCTGAATATACGACTCTAGTGGCTGCATCGAGATAAACACCTCGTCCATTCTTAAGGCCTTCGATCCACTGACCATCGTATATATTGCCGTTTGCTAGTTTGAGAATTCCTGTTCCGTTTTTCTTTCCATTCAAAAACTGGCCTTTGTATACATATTTTTCAGGTATGATTTACAGGCCTTACCCTTGCTTCTCTCCTTATCCTGGCTGCCCTGTTTTCCAACCTCCCATATAGAACTTCCCAGAAAAATGCCAAAGAATGCACTCAGAGGGGTTTGTTGTGATCGAAAACACGACACAATTTTTATACTTTTTAACGCTAAGTTGCTTGTCTTCGTTGTCAACGTCGACTCCAAACACTTGATACACCTTTTTAGCAAGAGTGAGAAGCTCCTATTGATTCATTTCAGGAGTTGGAGTAGCTGGAAGTTATTCCACTTTCAAATCCCTCAGAGTTATTTCAGGGAGGACCTCCTCTTCTTCAGGATTAGGCTTTTTAAATTATTCGACCAACCGAGAGTAGTTGATCTTATTAACTGGCTCAGGATGGCTGCTATCGCTGACTGAAATTTTGCTAAAGTGTTGAAATGAAGCAGAAGGAGAATCGTGCCCATATTCCAAGCCTTACCCTCTGTGATTACTTTATGCAAGAACTCGACTACTCTCCATGAATTGATGGAAATCCCTCTCTTTATCATGAAGACGTTCAATCAGGCTAACTTTCTTTGCTTAGCTAATGAATTTTGAAGTTGTCTTCTTTCCTGATTCGAATGGTAGATCTTCTGGCTAAACAACGACCTCATCTTACATGTTTCCATAAAATTTGATATGCTGGCTTCTCTTTCTTGGCGAAATTGGCTAAGCATTTTTAATGATTTTTCCGGCTTATTCAACTCTCGATTTTCCCCAGAATTTTCTTTGAGTTGGAATTCCTTCAAATGAATGAAGTGAGTCCTTCTGGCTGAATTATTTTGAGGCTTTATTATGAAAGGCAACTGATCCTCCAAGTTAATTATCGTGGTCTATCGATTTTATTTTTTCAATTTGCATATCCCGGATGACCTTCTTTAGTCTTGAAATTTACTCTTTGAGTTTCACCTTTTCATCTGCATCCTTTAACTTTTCTTCCCTCTTTCGGTCATCTGCTCTTGTATCCACTTGTAAAATTGAGCTTTCCAGCTGAAGTCTTGGCTGTGGACGTAACCCGAAATTCATGTTAGAAAGACGAACGAGAGGACTTTCTGGAGGAGAAGAATTCACATCATGAGATTCATTTCCATCATTCGATTTAATTTTAGACATTGTAATTTATGCTTTCTCCATGTTATCTTGCCTCTCTTAAACTTTTTTGAGCTTTTACCTCAGCAATGCAATATGTTCATGTAGTTTTGCTAGTTCCTCTTTACTGACTGAATCAGAATGCTGGGACGGTCCTGCTGGATCTTTGTTCAGACTTTTTCTTTATGAAAATTTGCTTCGATTCACGCTTTAGTTTCTTTCCTTAACAGATCCATTTCTGGAGTGAATAATAAATGATTTTGATTTCTTTTCGCTCTGATTATCTTTGACAGACCCTTATCTTTTCTTCTTAAATGCTGAGACCTGGTGCTAACTGTTTTCCAGTGGAGCTTCTTCAATCAATTCATTATTTGTCATATTATTAAAACTTGAGCTTTGTTGCATTGATGATTCATTAGGACCAACAGATTAGGATGCTCGAGATTGTTTCACAACATTGGTAGCTCTTGAATATTGACAAGATTGATCTTTCATTTATTTTTCTTTGGTTGACCCTTTGACAGAAGACAGTTGAGATTATTTTTGGCTTTTGGATGATTTATCTTCTCCTAGTGATTTTTTTATTTTTATTTCAGACTGTTCAACATGATCAGCCTTGGATTAATCCATTTTAGGCACATCTGATCTTCGGCTAACCCTACTATTTTTCGAATGACTTTTGCAACTCTTTTTTTCATCGAATAAGATAATATTGTTGTATTTGTGACTTTGCTCCTTGTGACTACTTTACTTGACTGAAGGTTATTTCCTAATCTAAGATTCAGCCAAATATTGTTGATTCATGGTTGACTGTTTGGCAGAGGCTTGTTCAATGATGCTTCTTTATCTTGCTTTTGATTTGATGCTGGCGAGTTATTCGTTTGGGCTGTCTGGTTCTGCTTGGAATTCACTGCGTGGTTTGGCTAATTTTAATGATTTTTATTATGCTTCTGAATTCACTCCAGGAATAAACCCAGTGGATCCTATTTGATTGACTTAATCAGTATTAACCTTAGACACCCTCGACCTCTACCTTCCTTTACTATCATCTTAGATATTTTCCAAATGGGAAGATCCTTTGAGGCTTTTCAACTATTTGTAATCCTATCGAGGTTTTCTTGTTTTTATTTCAGAATCCTAAAGACCCTGAGTTCTTGAATCCTCGATCTTAGGAATCTAAGAGCTGGAAGGATTTTAACCTTTGTTGGAGTTTTTGACAGAAGAAGGTTTCATTATTTTGATTTCACATTGATTATTGTTCAC
>Ga0100378_1005090_pt1 | contig 12121 bp, 7 predicted proteins | sample CryGeymeta201502_FD_81535 | JGI IMG/M metagenome (GOLD analysis project Ga0100378, IMG submission 81535) | Groundwater microbial communities from Crystal Geyser aquifers in Utah, USA - Crystal Geyser metaG 2015-02 | ecosystem: Environmental > Aquatic > Deep subsurface > Groundwater | place: USA...
AAGTAAATTAGTTTGGGGATTGGGGATTGGGGATTGGGGATTGGGCCCAATCCCCAATCCCCAATCCCCATATAAATAATATATTTAAATTTATAATTTATATTAACTATTTTATTAATTAAAATAACTGTATTAATTTCTCAAACTAGTTAATTTACTTAATAATAGAATAAAAAATAGTTATTTAAAGTCATTCAAATATCTTAAAATTTTGATATTAATATTACTGCTTTCCTTAAATGAATGATATATGATTTAAAAAGATTTATTATTGTTTATAAGTTGGTGACTTATTTCTCTTAAAGACTCAACGGATTTTTCCTTTTCGTCTATAAGTTTAAATAATTAATATTTAGTCATTTAGAATTAATTTACCTCCATTATTTTCATCTTCAATCGCGCTTATATGATTCATCTCACTTTCTAGTCTTTTCTTAGATTCAGAATCATCATGATTTTCTACATTTTCTTCAACATATGGCTCCTCTTGTCTTTCTTCTTCTGCCTTATCATCTGAGCTATCATCAAACATTTTTTTAATATTACTAAAAAGGTCATTCTTTTTAGGTTTAAGCTTCTCTTTTGGTGTTTCTTTTCTGTCACTCTCTTTAATATTTGTTTTTTCTTTTACATCTACTTTGTCTATTACTGATTTGAGATTTATATTAAAATCTTTGTTAACAAGACTTTCTTTTTTAACTGGTGTAACTAAATTAATATTATTTTTGTCATCTTTTTTATTTTTATCATTGTCATTTCCGTCTAATTTAAACTCATTATTCGAATATTTAGGTTCGGCAGATAGTGAATTTAATGTCTTAACATCGTGAGTTCTTTTTGATTCGTAATTGAATTCTTTAGTTAAAGGAGTTAGCTTGCTGTATTTTGGAGGATTCTTTACTTTTTCTAAAATATTATTTGATTTATTAAATTTATATTTACCACATGATTGAGCAAGATTTGTTTTGATATTTAAAGTATCAAAATAATGCTGTACAGGAATTTCAGTAAAGAACTTTTCAGGATGCTCTCTAAACTTATTACATAAACATATTGCTTTCTTTTTTCCTGGGGTAACAAATCTTCTTTTCTTTGTAATTTGCTTCCCTGATTTTTTTAACTCTTCAACCTCTTGAATATATCTTATATTCTTAAGCATAGTTTCTGCTATTGTTTTAGGATTTGAAGAGGACATTTGAGGAGTTCCAGTCATTTTAGGTTTATCTTCATCAGAATCATTATCAAACTCATTTATTAAATCGTTTAATTTATCTAAAGCAATCTTTTTTTCTTTTTCTTCGTCTTCTGGTAATGGTACTATTTTCAGAATACCCTTCACGTTAAATTTCTGTTTTTGATTTTGTTTAAATGATAAAGCTGGTTTTTTAATTGGATTTCCTTCTTCATCATTCATAGTTACTACTGTGATAATCTTGTTATCTTCGTAGTTTATTATAGTTTTTTTATCTGTAAAAGTAACACGCTTAGTTTTTTCAACCACTGCAGGTTTGATATTATTATTAAGATTTGCTTTACTAGTATAATTAGGAATATTGCTATTAGAATTTGTATTTGGAATATTAAAACTAACTTTACTTGGTTTAGTCTCATTAGGTATTTTAGTCTCGTTAGCTACTTTATTTTGATTGATTTCTTTACTTTCTTTATTTTGATTACTTAAGTTATTTTCATAATTTTCTCTTGTATCAAATTTATTAGAATTGCTAGGGTTATTAGCATTATTATCATTGTTATCATTGTTTAAAACTCCATTAAATGACCCTAATGATGATCTTCCATAATTATGTTTAATCTTTCTATTGTTTTCTATATGTTGAGTAAATTTCTGAACTGCTTTTACTACATTATCATTTAACTCATCTAATTTTTTCCTATCCTATTTTTATATTAATTAAAATATTATTTACAATTACAAAGTCAGTATTATTAGATTTTATGCTTTTTGCAGGAGAACCTACTATTGATTCGTTTTCCTTTTTATCAGTAATTTTCTTAATAGATCTAAGTATAGCTTCATTTAATGTATCTAATTTATTTGGTTGAGGTGACAAAGTTTGATTTTCAGTAAATAATTGAGCTGACTTTAAAACAGTTTCATATAATTCATCTAATTTTTTTTTGGAAGGAGCTATTTTTTCAACTTCAGCGAAATTCTTAACTGATAAGAAAACAGCTTCGTTAAGTTCATCAATCTTTTTTTTCTCCTAAAGAATTTAAATATTGTTTATAATTTTTGATATTTATATGGTTTAATTGTTTATATTGTTTATATAAAATATAAATATATACAAATAAATAGTCAGAAAATGAAGTAACTGGTGAATTTTGTTCTGTCAATAATCCATTATTATTAATATTATTAGGATCAGAATTATATTTCTTTGGAGATGTGTTATTCATATTATTTTGATTTCCTTCAAAAGCTAACATTCCATTATTATCAACAGTTAAATTATTATTTACATTTGGAGGTCTATCAAGAACTGTTTCGACAGGAATCATTCCATTTATATTAGTATTACTATTAATCTTATTATTTGGACTAGATAATAAATTTTTGTTTGGAGAAGGTGATTTATTATGATTTGAAGGTGATCTACAAGGTGATTTAATATTATTAATATTATTTTGTTCGGGTGTACCTAATCTATTCGCCTTAGGTGAATTTTGTTTTCCCAATTGGTTATTATTATCACTATTGACTTCAACATAGTTCTTTCCATCTAAGGATATTCTTCTATTCTTTGTATTATCTTGTGATAATACATTATTATGCCTATGTAGATGATTTGTATTGATATTATCATCTACATTCTGTTCTTCGTTATTAAATATATCGATTTTATTCATGTTGTTATTTGCATCTAATGATGAAATCTTTTTGTTTTTTGGCGAGTTTTCCAACTTTATATTTTGCGGTGAAGTGATATTATTATTCTTTGGTGAAGAAACATTATTATTCTTAGGTGAAGATATATTATTATTCTTTGGTGAAGGTACATTATTATTACTTAATTTATTACTTTTTGGTGATAGTATTTTTGATTTAGGTGATAAACTTTTCTCAGTCTCATTATTATTTGGCTGTTTGCTTGAGTTTTTATTTTTTGGTGATGATACAATATTATTATTTGTATTCTTTATGCTATTCTTTTTAACAGTTTCTATTAATTTTTTTAACTTTGGTGAACTTTTATATTGTTCTTCTTCAGCATTGTTGTCGTAGATTTCGTTTTGATCATAGTTGTCGTTATTATCTTCTTCTCCTTCTTCTAATAATTGATTCACATTTGATTTTTGGTTTTTGTTGTTAGATTTATTTCCTTTTTGACTACTTTTCTTTTTTACATTTTCTATTAGTTTTTTCAATTTAGGAGAACTTTGATACGGTTCTTCAATAACATTATCTTCGACTTCCTCTTCCTCGCCTTTATCTTCACCATCACCATCTTCTTGTTCTAAAAACTTTAATTTCTCAATAGTTTTTGTTTTATTACTAGTAGCATTATTTTCAGTTTCAGGGTCACTTATTAGACCTAAAAATTTTAACTTCTCACGAGTAGGAGAACTTATACTAACTCTTTTTTGGTCTTCAGTAATATTAAATGGAAAATTTCCCTCATCTACAAATTGATTGTTTTTATTATTATGATCAATATTCTGACTATATTGCTTATTTTCATGTGACGGAGATCTTTTTTCATGTGACGGAGATCTTTTTCCTACATTATCTTCAAGTTTATTTAATATGTTTGATGACTTTTTTCGATATTTTCCTTCTGGATTATTAGCTTGATTATTATTACTATAGTTATCATTAAAGTTATTATTAGTAATTGGATCATAGAAATTATTTTTATTTGGTGAATTTGGAGCTTCTCCTAATATAACATTACTATTAATTCTTTCGAATTTATGTTCTTTGTCTTGTGGGTTATCTTGCTTCTTTGGGCTGCTTTTATTTTTTGGACTACTTTGTTTAGCATTATTGTTATTGCTCTTACTATTTTTACTACTATTGTTATTGTTTTTATTATTTTTAGTATTATGACTTTGATCTATAATGTTATCGGTATCAGAATCTGAGTTTTTATTATCCTCGTCTTCATTATCTTCTTCATTATCTTGTTCATTTTCAATTGTTTTATTAGTTCCAAACTTCGACTTTTGAGGAACAACAGTATTGTATTTATGAAGTCCTGAAGAGCCGGCAGAAGATTTTGATCCTTTATGATTTAGATCTTTTGGATGTCTTTTTTTATTTACATTTGGTGAACCAGGAAGTAATTTCCTTTTTATATTAGGAGAGTTAATTGCTTTTAGTGATCGAGCTGGTGAAAGAGATGAAGCGTATTTTTTCATTTTGTCCCATAAATTAGGAGATTGTTCTACTTGATTACTTTCATTGTTATTGTTGAAATTGTTTTCTATTAATCCTTTAGAAACAGGATTAAATAAACTTGAATTACTATTCAATTTATAAGTATTTCTATCACTTAATATTTTCGAATCATCTTTTACTCCTTCTCTCGGGCTATTTGTTGCAATCAGCTCATCAATTTTTCTAATCATCTTAACTTCAACTTTATCATTTTGAACAAGTATAGGATTTGTAAAACTACCTCTCATTGTCTTCTTAATATCAGCGGAAGTTTTCTTAACTGGAGACACTTGAGACTTTCCAGTAAGCTTAGAAAAGTCTAACTTTTTATTCACTGGTGTTGTACCCTTATTGCTTCCTTTTTTACTGCCTTCTTTACTATCCTTCTTACTATCTTTTTTACTACAGCTTTTACTTTTATTTCTTTGATTGTCGTTATTATTGTTTTTATGATGATCAATATCATCTTTATTATCAATATCAAATAGATCATTATTACTAAATTTATTATCTGGAATATCTTGACGTGAGGAATTGAATGCACCTTCTTCACCTAAATCTTCCGGAATAATCTTTGCTTGGTACATCATCTTTTCAATTTTCGACTTGTGTTGATTTTCTCTCTCAGCTTGCATACTTTCACTGAAATCAGTTATACTTTTATTTGAACTTATTCTTTTTATTACATTTTTATAATCATTATTTATTAAATCCTCTAAAAGCTTTTTTGAAGCGGAGTTACTATTTCTTGCATCATTTAATTCTTTTTGGAAATCATGATATTTCTTTGTTAATTCCATTTGTTTCTTTAAAGCTGGATTTATTTTCTGTTCTGGTGTTGAATCAACTTTTGGTTTGATAACAGGAGAATAATTTGCTGACTTTAGTGATAACCTACTTTCACTGTCATTTTTGTCATTTTTTAACCTTGTCTCTGGAGATATTATAACATCAGTAGGGTTGGTTTTATTATTTTTGTCTTTTTTGTGCTTACGTTCAACTGAATTTTCATACGTTTTAAAATCTAATTGGTTATTCATATCAGAACTATTATCTTCACTGTTACTATTACTATTTTTTGTTTTTGATTTATTTTTGATTTTAGCAAAGTTACCCTTATTAGATATTTTATTATGATTATTAAACTTATTATTAAAAGAATTCATAGAATTGGTTGTCTTATCAGAGAGTTTCTCGTGTGGATTGAAAGACTTATCAGATATCTTTTCACTTGGTTTAAGTTTACTATTTGGGCTATTACCTCCATGGGGTTTATTATTTGGGCTATTAGTACCAGCTTTTCCTTTTTGCTTTATTGTGAATCCAGGGAGGTTTTCCTTTTTTAAGTGTTCGACAATTATATTATCAGTATTATCCGGTGACTGCGATGGAGATTGAGATTGACTTTCGTTTGAATTATCGTAATACTTATTTTGTTTTGGCTTATTATTTCCTTTGGTATCTTTGATATACCTTCTTTCCCTATTTTCTTTATCTTTATCTTGATGTGATTCTTTATCTTTATTTTCTTCTGTAGGTATTGTTGAATACACCTTTCTACTATTATTCAATTTATCTCTGTCTTTACCTCCTCTATCTGTTTCATTTGTTTTAAAATAAGTAGATCCTGTGTCATATGTGTTTAGTCTTGGATTAAAAGCAGCATTACTACTAGAGTGAAATTCTTTAAAAACTGGTCTTTCTAATAGCGGTCTATCTTCGCGGCTATGGATGACCCTTATTAAATTATTTAATTTTTGTATTTTGTGATTAAGAAGATTAAACCCAAGTTTAAATTCTAGTATTTCCATTTTGTTATTAACTTCATGATTATTACTTCTAAAGCTTGATCTATCATTATTTAATGATAATTGAGATTTTGATGGGAACTGACTGGCATGCGCGCTTGCATGAAGAGACGCATGAGTGTAGTTAGTTCTTCCATAAATAGTCTCCTTGCCTAAATTTGACTTATAATCTTCAAAGTTCTTTATATCCTTAAAATCTTTTTTAGGGCTTCTCATTGGTGATCGAGGTGGACTGTCATAAATAGCTTGAGAATTAATAGGTAATGTATTAAGAGAGAATTTATTTCCTTGATTCATAGGATTTAATCCTCTTGCTGAAGTCAGTTCATTTGACAAGGTTGTAGAGTTTAATGTAAATGTGTTTAGAAGTTTATCGTTGTTTTGTCTATCAGTCATTTATTTGATTTATTAAGAAAATATTAACTTAACAATAAACTTAACAGTTAACTTAATAGTTAATTTTATTTAAATTATTATGTATATTTGTATTATTTAATATTAATTTATTAATTATTGTTTATAAAATTAAGTAAGTTATTATAACATTAAACGTTAATCAAATCACTTTTCTATTTGTCTGGTGATACACTCCCTTCTCTATCTGATTTTTGTGCTTTCATTCCTGCTTTTCCTTTCTTCTTTAACTCTTCAGAAAATATTATAAACTCCTCTATGAAATTATGTAAATATTATTAAAATAGGAAATAATTTAATTACCTCGAAACATTAATTTTATAACATCAGTTGTTGATGCAACAGTTGAAATTATATCAGTTGGTTGCAGTAATTCCATATTTTCCAAGTTTAAAATTCCGTATACTAAACCTGAACTTAATCCAAAGTTTTTATCATGTAAATGAATTGCAACATCTGTTAACCATTTTAATCTTTGCCTTCCATCTCCGCAAGCTATTTTCATTTTTTTATCTTTTATTTGAACAACAACACTATAATCAGTTACATTTCTAAATGTACTTCTTGCTCCAGATCTATCTGTTGACTTTAATGCTGATTTTGCTGTTGATTTCATTGGAGATTTTGCTGTTGATTTAGCAGTCGATTTAAATTTTTCTTTACTTTTATTCACTTTATTAATTATAAATTAAACAAATAATTAAATAATAACTAAAATTGAAATTAATAAATGAAATTAAATAATAAGAATATTTAAATTAACTTATTAATAATATTATTAAAATTATTTGGAATTAGACTCACTCATGTAATTAAATTACTTTATTTACTTGTTTCTGTTACTGTTTTATTAATGATTAAATTTATTTGTTTCTTTTATTTCTTTTATCTTATTTTTTTGCTTTATTATATTCTTTTCTAACTTACTTAGAGTAATTTCTAAGTCTCTCTTACGATTTTTTTGATCAATACTTCTTAAATGATCTGGAAACTTAAATAACTCATTCGAAACCTAAACAATAAAGTTAATATATTCACATATAATTTACATAATTTTTTTCATCTTGATATTGGTATAACACTTTTTCTAATTCCTGTATTTCATTTTCATGCGTTTTTAATCCATACTCTGAAGGATAATAATAAAATTCATCTTGATTATTTCTATTTATATGCTTTTCTTTTGATTTCATATTTTGACGTTGTATCGGCTCTTGCCTTTGAACATGTCTCTGTTCTTGTCTTTGCTCTTGTCTTTGCTCTTGTAATGGAACAAAATTTTGCTTTGATTTATTTCTTTGTCCGTCTTCGACATAAATAGTCTGTATAGCTTCATCTTGTGAGCTATTATTTTTCTTATGTTTTCCTTTTTTTGGTTGAGTTTGTTGATAAATTATATCTTCTGTTTGTAATCGTTGACCTGGTTCTTCGTCGTCATCATCATCCTCATAAAGTATTACTTTGTTTGGTTTTTTCTTTTTCCTCCTATTGATTTCATCATTTTGAGCTAACTCGTCTTGATATCTATTATTGTTATTCATATTATTAGTGTTGTTGTTCATGTTATTGTTATATCTATTTTGTTGGTTATTATTTCCAAAATTCAAACTTGTGTTTTCAACATAAGTATCCTGGGACTTTTTTGCATTGTTATTACCAGTACTATGACTTATTCCTAAATTTTTAAAATTCTTTTCTTTTTCGTCTTTTAACAAGTTTTGTAGATTTTCAATTATTTTATTCTGATTTGTTATTTGGTGTTGTAAATCATAATTTTTAGCTATTTCTTCATCTAATTTGTCTTGGATTTGTAACTATATTATAATTAATTTAAATAAATTACTAAATAAATATATTTATTTATTATTACACTCGTTTTTTGAATTTTATGTATATTCTTAGTTAAGTTATCATATTCTGATTTCAAGTTTTTGAATTGGATTTCTTCATTTTGGAATTTTTTAACGTAGAACTGAGGTTTAATAATAATATTATGTGAGGAAAGATTATATGATTAATTTTGTTATATTTACATTTTTGTCTGTCTCACTTTGAGCCATTTTATCAAGGGTTATAATCACCTCATCTTCTTTTTGACTGATCACTTTTTTCATTGACTCTAATTCTTTTTTAAAATTTTCAATTAGTTTTTTAACGTATTCTGCTTCGTGTTCTAATCGTCGTACATGATCATCCTTTTTAGCCATTGCATGAGCTAGTATTTCATTTTCTTTTTCTAAGTTCTTTGCTTTATTGGATCCTAGAGTTTCTTGCTGTTTTAATTCCTATATATTTTGATAATTTTTTATCTAATGTTATATTTACTTTATAGATTTTAATTGTAGTTTCCGATTCGTTTATTGATGTGCTGAGTTTGGATTTTAAATCACTAATTTCTTTCTTTAGTTGGTCGATCTAAATAAATTAATATATTATATAAATGATATAGTTAATATTACCTTTTTCTTGAATTCATTAATAATTTCTTTATTTTTTTCAATATCTTGATCTTTCTGCTTATCTATCTCAACTGCTTCTTTCCTTTCTTCTTCAAGTTGTTTTATTAAATTTAATTTCTCTTCTTCGAGCTTTTTAAACTTTTCTTCTTCTAGCTTCTCAATCCTTTCATTCCTTTCATTCCTTTCATTCCTTTCATTTCTTTCATTTCTTTCGTTTGTTCTTTTTTGGTTTTCATCAGTCGAGTCATTAATATCTATTTCAATTGGATTAGTATTAAGATTTGAATTTATAAGTTGTTGAGCTTTATTTTTCTTACTGTTAATATTGTTAACGTTTACTAAATTATTAGTACTATTTCCTAACTCACCTACCTTTTCTTTTAGCGCGTTATTTTCTGTTTCTAAATTAAGAAGATTTATCTTCATTTGAAGATATTCTATAGTTTCTTTCTCAGATCCTCCTACCATACCACCAATATTATTTGTTGTATTGTTTAAACCTAATCCCATATTTAAATTGTTCATATATTTTTGTGATTGAGACATATTCATATGAGGGTTCATAGGGTTCATACCAGGTCGAATATTTGGATTACTCATATTATGAGGGAAATTTCCAGTTGAGTTGTTTAGATTAGGATTTGGAGTTGGGGTAAGAGGATACTGCATATATGGAGGTAGATAAGGATAAGGTGGATAGTATGGAGGAGGATAGCCTGGATATCCTTGGCCACCTGGAATACCTGAAATTCCTCTTGAATTCTTTGGAGGTGGTCTCGGATAATAAGGTGGATATGGATAGGGTTGAAATCCTCTACCTTTTCCAGTTCCACCCAGCATGTCTGGGCTTGAGTTAAACTGGTTATTTGTCATATTTTTTTCAGTATTTTTCTGATCGTCGATACTTCCCATAGCTTGATTATATCTTTCTAGATTTTTTATTATTCGATTTTTCTTTTCTTCAATACCTACATCTTCCTCATTTTCTTTTTCTTTTTCCCTTTCTCGTTCTCTTTCCCTCTCTCGTTCCCTCTCTCGTTCCCTCTCACGATCACGTTCTCGTTCCCTTTCTTTCTCTCTTGAATCTTGAGTAATAAATTTGTTATTATCATCTTTATTAAATGTAATATGTTTCGTTAAATTTTTATTATTAGAAGGAACTATTTCTTCTTCTTTTGCAATATCAATAGGTTCTTGAATACTTCCTCTATCCATCAAAGTTTCAGCATGTCGAAATACTGGCTCCTTTTTTCTCTTGCCATCAGGAGATTGATGATGTTTTAAAGTAATTTCATCGACTATTCCATCATCGTGATGATGGTGATGATGATTACGTTCACTATCTTCATTTTTATTATCTGGGTCATTATTCATATCACCAAATTTAAAATTTTCCTCGTTATCTTCTTCATCTTCGAATTCATTTTTTAATTCTTTATCTTGTAATGTTTGACCTTTTCTCCATATTTCTTTTGTATTACTTGACATATTAAATTAATTATTAAATTTTAATAAAATTAATATAACTCATTAAATTATAAAATAAGTATTAAATTAAAAATTAAGTTATTATCCATATATTATTAATTTATTATTAAAATTAATTTATTTCAAATAATTATTAAAGCTATTTTATTTATTAAATCCATCTCAGTCTTTCCATTCTCAATCTTTCTTTTCTGGTTTAGGTATATTTGGAACACCGGGCTTATTTGGAGTTTGATTATTAAGTTCTTTATTTCTTTTATAGTAAGATGATCTGCTTGGAGTACCACTTCCTGTCTTTTCTGTATTTTCTGGTGACTTTTCAAGTTTTTTATTTTGACCACTACTTTCATCGAATACAACTTCAACACTTTGACCACTTTTAACAGAATCCTTATTTAGAGAAGAGATATCTTTAATTGAATCTTTTTTAACTAAATTATTTGGACTTTGATTAATAGGAATAGAAGAAACATTTTGGTTAGAACTAACAACATTAACATTTTTATTTGATTCAGAATCTGGCTTAGGTGCATTTGAAAGAGAGCCTTTTCTATTAAAGGCAAACTTCTTTCTGTGGGAACTAGAAATATTTGTATTTGTTTCATTTTTCCAATTTTCATTTGGTTGACTTTGTTGAACAATAGGTTGATTTTGTTGAATTATAGGTTTAATTCCCTGTCCCTGTCCTGGTTTACTAGTTGAACTTTCATTTTCCAATTGAATTGGCTTTAAATTTAGTCCTGAAGAATTAATTCCTGAGTTATTGCTTGATTGTGAATCTATATCTTTATTACTTCTTTTTCCAGGGCTTTCTAAAATCTCCGATATTTGTTCGTTGATATTAACAGGTTCTTCAACTAATTCATTAATTTTGCTAGCTCTTCTTAAGCCCATTGCTTGAGGACTTGTAGTATTAGCATTAACATTAACATTTGTGTTTAAATTTGAATTAGTTACAATTGCTGTATTGTTATTAACGCTTACTCTATTTAGTGACCCTAAACCTCTTCTAAAATCTCTTGTGTTTTTCTTAACTGGCTGAGCATTATTACTTGTAATTGGTTTATTTATTGGACTTTGATTTCCTTGTAGATTATCTAAATTAAGGTTGAATAACTTATCCTCCATATTATTTTTAGTTGGACTAAGACTATTATCTTGATTACTTTTATAAAGACTTGAAGAATCATTAGATTTATTAATATTGTTATAATATTCAATACCACTTAAATTGTTTAAAACTTGGCTATCATCTTGTACTGGCTCATTGAAATTATTACTGACTCTGTCATTAACCTTAAATATATCTTGATTATTTTCAATTTGAATAAGACCAGTAGGTATCATTCCTTTTTTCAAATTCTGGTATGGGCGACTATTATTCCTGCTCATAGGCTTGTTAGGATTTGTAGGTTTTCCAGGCCGTCCAATGGGAGAAGTAGATCTATTGCTATTTTGAGTATTGATAGGGAGACTTTGTCTAGTATTTTGATTTTGGTTATTGTTATTAATATTTGTATTATCTGATATTGGGGACATGTTTAATAGAC
>Ga0100378_1005091_pt1 | contig 12120 bp, 5 predicted proteins | sample CryGeymeta201502_FD_81535 | JGI IMG/M metagenome (GOLD analysis project Ga0100378, IMG submission 81535) | Groundwater microbial communities from Crystal Geyser aquifers in Utah, USA - Crystal Geyser metaG 2015-02 | ecosystem: Environmental > Aquatic > Deep subsurface > Groundwater | place: USA...
AGGGCAAGGTCAAGGATGCCGTGGAAGACCAGGCCTGGCGGAGCGAGCCGGTGGCGGCGCGGCTCACCCACGCGCTGGTCAAGGGCATCACCCAATACATCGTCGAAGACACCGAGGCAGCGCGCCTGCAGTTCGGCCACCCGGTGAAAGTCATCGAAGGCCCGCTGATGGACGGCATGAACGTGGTCGGCGACCTGTTCGGCGTCGGCAAGATGTTCCTGCCGCAGGTGGTGAAATCCGCCCGCGTGATGAAGCAGGCGGTGGCGCACCTGCTGCCCTATATCGAAGCCAGCCGGTTGGGAAACCCGTCCGAAGGTTCACGCGCCAAAGGCAAGATCCTGATGGCGACGGTGAAGGGCGACGTGCACGACATCGGCAAGAACATCGTCGGCGTGGTGCTGGGCTGCAACAACTACGAAGTCATCGACCTCGGCGTCATGTGCCCGGCCGACAAGATTCTCACCACCGCGCGGGAACAGAACGTCGACATCATCGGCCTGTCCGGGCTGATTACGCCCTCGCTGGAAGAGATGAGCCACGTTGCCCGCGAAATGCAGCGCTTGGGGATGAAGCAGCCGCTGTTGATCGGCGGCGCCACCACCAGCCTGGCTCATACGGCGGTAAAGATCGCGCCGCATTACAACGGCACCACGATCTACGTGAAAGACGCCTCGCGCGCCGTCGGCGTCTGCTCCAACCTGCTATCGGAAGACCTGAGCGCCGCTTATGTGGCCAAGATCAAGGCCAATTACATCGAGGTACGCGAACGCCATCTGGCGCAACGCGGTGAGAGCAAGCGGGTAACGCTGGCAGAAGCGCGGGCGAACAAGTTCAGGACGGATTGGGCGAGCACCCCCCCGCCCGCCCCCAAGGTGCTCGGCACCCAGGTGTTCCACCATTACCCCCTTGCCGAACTCGCCGAAATCATCGACTGGACGCCCTTCTTCCAGTCCTGGGAACTGCACGGCCGCTACCCGAAAATTCTGGATGATGCCGTGGTGGGCGAGGAAGCGCGCAAGCTGTTTCATGATGCCCGGGCCATGCTGAAGCAGATGGTCGCGGAGAACTGGATCGAAGCCCGCGCGGTGATCGGCCTGTTCCCCGCCAACACGGTGAACGACGACGACATCGAGATCTACGGCGAGGAGGGCCGCGTCCTCATGGCCTGGCACAACCTGCGCCAGCAGATGGCCAAGCCGACCGGCCAGCCGAACTGGTGCCTGGCCGATTTCATCGCGCCCAAGGATAGCGGAGTGCAGGACTGGATCGGCGCATTCGTGGTCACCGCCGGCATCAACGAGGAGGCTCGCACAAAAGCCTTCGCGGCCCGACACGACGACTACAACGCCATCCTGTTCAAGTCACTGTGCGACCGCCTCGCCGAAGCCTGCGCCGAACACCTGCACCGGCGCATGCGCACTCAATTCTGGGGCTACGCGACGGATGAAGCCCTCACCCCCGCGCAACTGGCCAACGAAGAATATCGCGGCATCCGCCCCGCCCCCGGCTACCCCGCCTGCCCGGAACACAGCGTTAAAAGCACGCTGTTTCAGTTGCTCGACGCCACCGCGAGCATCGGCGTCAGCCTCACCGAGAACTACGCCATGCAGCCCGCCGCCTCGGTCTCCGGTTTCTACTTCAGCCACCCGAACGCGCGTTATTTCGCGGTCGCCAAGATCGACCGCGACCAGGTCGAGGATTACGCCCGCCGTAAGGGCTGGAGCCTGGCCGAAGCGGAACGCTGGCTGGCGCCGAATCTGGGCTATTCGACGTAGCAATTCCACGCGGCAGAAATGCCGCGCCGGCATGAGCCAATCAACTATCCTTCAGCCGAGCATCCCGTCATGTAACCCAGGAGTCATCCCCATGGAAAAAAACCCCATTCGCCTCATCCTCGTGACCCTACTACTCAGCCTGGTGGCGCCATTGTCCGCCGGGGCCGCCACTTCGGCGGAAGTCGCGGTTCAAGTCCGGGAACAGTGGGCAACAGTCAGGAGCAGTTATGTGGCCTCCGTCAAACCCTATGCCACCAATCCCCTGGTGCCCCAATACACCCTCGCCCTGGACAAGGCCGGCAAGTCTTTGGAGAAATTCCTCCAACTCAAGTTGTCTTCTCCCCCTGCCACACCGGCCACCCTGACCCCGGCAGTAGACCAACTCGCCAAGGATCTTGCTGCCCTGCGCCTGCTCCAGGGCAAGGCCAGCGGCAACCTGGCCACCGCCTTGGGGGCTGCCCTCGCCCGACATAGCCAGGTCACCCAAACCGCCCTCAAGAACATGCGCTGATCTGAAGCCAGCCCCTCATTTTGGCCGCTGCTGATCGCGATCATCCAGGGCCCCCTCCACGCCAGAGCCTGATCATGCGGTCTTGTATCTTCGCCCTTCTGACCAGCCTGCTGTTGAGTCTCGCGGCACATGGGGAAAGCATCACCGGCTCAGCCACCGTCATCAACCTGCAAGGCGTGGTGGAATATCAACGTGCTCCGGGCGCCGCCTGGCAGCCCGCCAGCATCAATCAAAAGCTGCGGCCCGGGCAGAGCGTGCGCACCGGCCCGCACAGCCGCATGGCCCTGCTGCTCGACGACGATACCCAGGTACGCCTGAACGAAAAGACGGTGCTGGAAATTCAATCGGTCCAGGCCAAACCCCGTTCCGCCGGACAGACCAAATTTCGCCAACTCCTGGGCCGAGCCTGGGTACAGTCCAAGACCCCGCCCAAGGAACTGGTCTGGCGAACACCGATCGCCGTCGCCGGCATCCGCGGCACCGATTGGGAAATGGAGGTGGCCGAGGATGGCCGCTCCCTGCTCTCGGTGTTTAGCGGTGAAGTGGCGTTCTCCAACGACCTTGGCCAGGTCAGGGTGGGGGCCAACGAACAAGCCCAGGTTGAGCAGGGCAAGGCCCCGGTCAAGCGGGTGGTGCAGAACCTCAAGGAGCGGGTGCAGTGGGTCACGGCCTATCAGGTGGACCCGTTACGCCATGTCACCCTGGACGGCGACACCCTCCCCTCCCTGCGCCAACGTCTGAGCGAGATGACGGCGACCAACCCGGCCGCTCGGGTGCAACGGGGCCGCATTCTGGCCGACCTTGGCCGCTGGCGCGAAGCGGAAAAGGAATTCATCGCCGCCCACCAGGCCCAAGCGGACGACGCTGGGCCCCTGCTGGGCCTGGCCTACATCGCCTTGCATCACAATGACACCCAGGGTGCGGCCGCTTGGCTGGAAACTTCCCAGGCGCTGAAAGCATCCGAAGCCTGGGTCTACGCCGATATCGGACGGATGATTTTGGGGCAGGACTTCAGCGGCGCTCTGGCGGCATTGAAGCAAATCACGCAACGTCCTGGCCTGAGCCAGCCCGCGCCCTGGTTGCTGCTATCCGACCTGGCCGCCTATGAGGGAAGGACGCAAGCGGCTCTGGAGCAAATCCAGCAAGGCCTGCAACGCTTCCCGGACGCCCCCAGGCTTTATGCCCAGCAGGCCCGCCTGCTTTTGTTGGCGGACCGCGCCGACGAGGCTGCCGCGGCCGCGGAAACAGCCATCGATGCGGATTTCGCCAGCTATGACGCCTGGCTGGCGCGCGCCGACATCGCGCGCCGCGAAGGTGGCGCGGCGACGGCCTATTCCGCCTACGATCTGGCCATCAGCCTCAAACCAGACGACGACCGGGCCTGGTATGGACGCGGTGCCGCCTATGGCGAACGGGAATACATTCGCCAGGCTCGTGCCGATCTGAAGCAGGCACTGGCCCTGAACCCGGCGGGCATTGGCTACCAGGGCGAATTGGGCACATTGGAAACGCTGGCCAACGAATTCCCCGCTGCCGAATCCGCTTACCGCGCGGCCCTGGCCGCCAATCCGGCGGATTTTGTCGCCCTGACCGGACTGGGCGTGCTCGAACTCAAGCGTGGCCACCCCCGACAGGCGTTGGAGGCCTTCCTCAAGGCTGGCGTCATGGAACCCCGCTACGCCCGGGTGCACGTCTACACCGCCGTGGCCTATTACCAGATGGGCGAGATCAAGCAGGCGCAGGATGAACTGGCCCGCGCCGGCGAACTGGATGACAAGGATCCGCTGCCCCACTTCATGGCCGCGATGATTCGCTCCGATCTGTTTCGACCTGCCGCTGCGGTCGACTCGGCGCGCCAGGCGATGCGCCGTCTGCCCTACCTCAAGTCGCTCAACCAACTCGCCAACGACCAGCAGGGCAGCGCCAATCTGGGCCAGGCCTTCGCCTTCATGGGCATGGAGGAGTGGGCGCGCAGCTATGCGCAGGAGTCCTTCAATCCGCTCTGGGCCGGCAGCCATCTGTTCCTCGCCGACCGCTACAACGGCCTGTTCAGCAAGAACTCCGAACTGTTTCAAGGGCTGATTTCCGATCCCACCGTATTCGGCGCCAGCAATCGTTTCAAGAGCCTGATTCAAGCGCCGGCCGACAACCTCAACCTGGGTTTGCGCTACACCCGCTCCGACAGCCTGGACGGCTTCAGCCCGCAGGTCGAATACAGCGGTTACCGGGTGGCTCCGAAGCCGCTGGCCTGGTACCTGGGCTATGAAAGCGTGAATTGGGATCTGCTCGATCGGCCCTACGGCCTGAACGTGTTCACCGCCGCCTTCGGCATCAAACTCAACCCTGACCAGGGGGTGTTCCTGTTCGCCGATGGCAGCCGCCAGGACAGCCAGCCGGTCGGCGCCTTGCCGGGATTCGGCGGCTACGACGTGGACGACCGCCTGGACACCCGCCGCCTGGACGTCGGCTTCAATCACAAGTTCTCACCGCTTTCCCAGCTCTGGCTCAAGGCCGGCTATTTCTCCTCCGCTGAAAAGACCGCTGGCAGCCTGGGCGGCGACCCGCTCACTTCCAGGGTGGACGTCGCCCTGCCTGAGTTCGCCTTCCGCCATAGCTTTGCAACCCAGGGCGGCCATCAGATCAGTTGGGGCAGCGACTACGGCCGGCGTACAACCAACAGTCGTTTGCAGACGGATCTTTTCGCCGCATTCGGCACGCCGGACTTCTGGATTCAACATAACGACAGCGATATCCGCGAACGCTCCTGGGATAGCTATGTCTCGGAGGTTTATCGGCTCAACCCGCGTTGGCTGCTGCAGGGAGACCTGGCGTACCAGTGGCATGATAGGCAAGCCGATAACGTGATTACCGACATCATCTCAGGGGCGCCGGGAACGCCCGTGGCCAGCGTGGAAAACAAGGACACCCGGCGGATCAGCCCCCGCCTCGGCCTGGTCTTCAGCCCGAATGCGCAAGCCCGCATCCGCTTCGCCTGGCAGAACTGGGTCAGGCCAAGCGCCTTCAGCAGCCTGGGGCCGGTGGCCACCGCCGGCATTCCGCTGGATGACCGTCTGGTCAGCCGTGGCGGCGAACTCAACCGCGCCCGCCTGCAAGGCGAGTGGGAAACCACCCCCAACACCTTCTTCACCGGCTATCTGGATTACAAGGACATCGACAACAAGCGCTTCGACATCCGCCCCTTCGCCGTCAGCGAGCTGGAAAGCCTGGGCAAGCTGCGCCCACGCGACTATGGCCAACTGATGCGGGATGACTTGTACGAGTTCGTCGATGCCCCCGACTACGCCGGCGGCACCATCCGAAACGCGGGTTTTGCCGTCAACCCCATGTTGAGCAAGGAATGGGCGGTGATCGCGCGCTATGTCTATACCGATTCCCGCAATGCCGACGATTCCAGCCTCGACATTCCTTATCTGCCGCGCCATACGGTCGCCGCCGGCGCCACCTGGGTGCAGCCGAACGGCTGGTACACCGCCGGGCTCCTGACTCACCGCAGTCGCCGTTACTCGGATGAGGCCAACACCTCGCCACTGGACGCCGGCCTCAGTGGCGATCTGGACATTTTCCGGGAATCCCGGGACAAACACTGGCTGCTGCGTTTTTCCGCCAACGACTTGTTCGACCAGAATCGTGACACCCAATACACGGCGGAACTGAATTACCGGTTTTGAAGGCCAGAAGCTCGAACGACGATTCAGGTTTGAGTGCTACCCGCCATCAGGGCGTCGGCGCCGCCTCTCTCGCCTGCCGTTTCAGCTTGGTGATGACCGGCTCGCCCCAGGTGCCGGCCACGCTGTATTCGAACCTGGCGGCCTGGCCGATGGGATCCTTCAGCACCTTGCTGGCGATCAGGGCGCCGAGGGCGACCACCGGGCCACCGACAATGGCCCCCGCTACCGCCAGAGTGTCTTCCAGGCGCGGCTGGATGTTGACGCGCAGGTTCTGCGACTCGCCGACCAGATTGACCACGCCGCTCATGCTTACCTTGGCGGCGGGACCGTTCATTTTCAGATCCCGGGTATAGGCGGAACCACGTTCCAGGTGGACGTCGCCGGCGATTTCATCGAAGGCGAAGCCGTCCGAGAAGACATCGCGGAAGTCCAGGGTGATGCGCCGCGGCAGGGCTTGCAGACTGAGGATGCCGAGCAGTTTGGCCACCCCCGGCTCCACCTTGAGAAACTGGCCCCTTTTCACCGCGACATCGAGGTCGCCAGCCACGCTAGCCAGCGCGAAGCCTTCCACACCACCGGACCAGCTCAGGGTGCCGCCGATCCTGGTTTCGCCGCCTTTGATGCTGCCAGGGTAGCCCGCTCGGGCAAGCAGTTTGCCAAGATTGCCTGATTCCAGGCTGAGATTCAGCCGGGTAGGCCGGCGCGGGTGGTTGGAAACCAGGCCCTTGCCTTCCAGGTGGCCTTCCGGCAGGGCGAGCGAGAGATGGTCGAGGGCATAGCCGTTTTTCTCCGGCGACAGGCGTAGATGCAATTCCCCCAGCTCGCGGCCCATCCAGGTGAAGTTCTGGGCGTTGAGCTCAAGCGCGGCCAGCGCCTGGGCCGCGTTCCCGGTTGCCTCGCCGGGCAAGGTTTCGGCGGCCGGATCGGGGATCACCAAGCGTTTGAAATTAGCGATCACGCGGGTGCCTTTGGGTTCCGGCAAAGTGAGCACGTCGCCGTCCAGTTCGCGCCCGGCCAACGCCACTTTCCAGCCGCGCCCGACCGGCCGAGCGCTGACATGGGTATCGTGGAGCACCCGTCCGGCTGCCTTCAATTCGTGCAGGCTGAGGCTGATTTCGCGCAAGGCGGGGCCGTTCGTCGTGGCTTCAGTGAAATCAATCGCGCGCCAGGCATCCAGGTCCAGGGCGTGCAACGCACCGCTAATGCTGATGCCCGCTTCCTTGGGCGCCGGCGCCTCCCCCTGGGTTAGCGGTGCCCCCGGCTCGGAAAACGAGTGAAGCGAAGTTGCGAGCTTGTGGCCAAACTCGCCCATGCGGCCCGGCGGAAGACTTGAGAGGCGCAACGTGATCCGTGCCGGGCCAGCGAGAGGAAGGTCCGCGCGCGCGGAAAGCAGATTGCCATAACGCACCTTGACCACGCTGTCGTGCAGATCGCCGGGGACCCGGTTAATGGTCAGGGGCACGGTTTCCGCTGCGGTTTTCCGGAAGGGCGAAGGCAAGTCCAGCGCCAGGCCGACCAGGTCCGAGGTGATCTGAATTTCGTTTTTCCGCCTGGCCAGGCGTACCTCGGCCTGCCAGTTGCCAGCACCGCTGATTCGCCGCGCCAGGACGGCGGGCAAGTGCGGCTTGAGCGTCGCTGCCGCGACACCGCCGGAAAGGCGCGCATGCACCTGGCCGCCGCTCTGGCTCTCGAAGGAAAGGCTGGCAGGCAGGCCCAGCACCCGCGCCTGGAGGTTGCGCGCCTGCACGGCGGTCTCGGTAAAGCTGAAGCGGCCGCTGGTCTGTTCCAGGTCGGGAAGATCGCCGCCAAGGGTGAGGTGGTTGCCATCCAGGTTGAACACGCCGCTCAAGCTGCTGTCGTCCAGGTGTCGCAGCGGCAGGCGCAGGTTCAGAGCCAGTTCGCCGTTGCCGCTGGCCTGGATTTTTTCGGTAAAACCCCCCGTATGTTCATTCACTGGCGATTGCCGGATGAAATCCAGAAAATCCTGAGTACGCCCGCTGGCGCGGCCGTCGATCAGCAGGATTTCCTCCGCGCCGGAGTTCAGGTCGGCGATATGGGCACGTACCGGCCCCAGGCGGGCATTGTGAAGGTGGCCGCTATCGGCATCGAGGGTCATGGCCTTGCCGTGAAACAGCAACATGCCGTTGACGCCGTCGATGCGCGGCCAGCCGTCGGCATAGTCGAGCACGCCCTCCACCATCTTCACCGCGACCTTGAACTCGCCACCGCCACGGTCGAACGGGAAGCGCGCCAGATCACCCTTGAGCACTAGGCGGGTGTCGTCGGAATGGCCACCGATGACCGCGCGCTTCACCCATTCATAGGCTGTGTTTCCGGCCGCATACGGCAGATAGCGATAGACCGCCGTCGCCTCGCCGTGGCTAAGGTGGGCGCGGATATCCACGCGCGGGCTGGCCTTGGCGGGCAGGTCTATCGTGCCTGTTGCCGTGCCGGCCAGATCGTTGCTGTGGAAACTCGCCTCCTCCAGCGCCAGATGCGTGAACTGGTCAACGATCTTCCAAGTGGCGCGCGCATCGAGTTGTTTGAATTCGAGCGGGTGGCGGAACACACGATCGATGTTCAGCACTAGATCGCGCCCGCTGAGTTCCGCGCTGCCGCCGGTCTGATCAGCCTCGATATGGGCGGACAGGCCCACGATGCCAGGCAGGCTCGCATAGGCGTTCACGCCGGCGCCGCGCACGCGCAGCTTGAAGCCATAGTCGCGCGTGCCGCCCCAATGGCCCGAGGCCGTTTCCACCAGGCCACGCGGGTTGAGCGCGGCAATCAGGTCATGGCCGCGGCGTGGCAGCGGCACGGCGCCAGTCAGCGCGGTCAGCGCCTCCAGGCGCAGATTGCTGGCGCTGGCCGACACCGCCTTGAAGCCGCCGCGGCCATCCGGGGTCAGGCTGACCCGTACCGAAGCCGGCTCCGAGGGTGTATCGGTGGCCAAACCGCCGGCCACGGCAAAGCGCAGGTGCTCCACGAAGAAGGTATGGGAAGCCACCCGGCCCTGACGATCGAATTCGCGCGCCCAGCCAACCCGCCCGGCGAGCGACTGGAATGCCAGGTCGTGGAGGGTTTCCGCGCCGGAGACGTTGATCGCCACGCCTTCGAGCCGGGTATCGCCGGTCAGGGCGCGCACCTGTCCCTTATCCAGGTCCAGCCAGAAGCGCAGGGAACCGGTGCCGCGCCGCACCGCCTCCTGCGCCCAGGGCACCCACTGGCTCCAGGTGTCGAAACGGGCGGCATCGACGCGCGCATAGAGTTGCCCGGACCAGGTATCGAATTGCCGTAACGAGTGGCCTTTCAGATCGCCGCGTAGTTCCAGGCGACCGGCGGCCTTGGTCGGCAGAGCGACGCCGCCGAAGCGGTGATGGCCGAAACGGTTGCGGATATAGATGCGTACCTTGTCGAAGCGCAGTTCCGGCGCGGCCAGTTGCTCGTCCAGCCAGGACACCGAGGCATCGCGCACGATGATGCGCGGCTGCTTGAGTAGCCAGTCCGGGAATGGGCTGGGCGCCGCCGGCAGGTTCACCGCGATGCCGGCCACATAGATCACCCCCGCCGGGTCGCGCCGGATCGCCAATCGCGGCTGCTCCAGGGTCAGGCTGGCAAGGCGCGGTTCCAGCAGCGCCAGGGACAGCCAGGAAAACACGGCATCCACTCTCGGCAGAGTGAGTGGCGCGCCGCTGTCGGCCGACACGCGCAGATCGCGCAGCGTGAGGCGCGGATTGATCCCCGCCCAACCCGCCTCCAGGCCACCCAGTGCCACCGGCTTACCCAACGCGCGGGTGGCGGCGGCCGCAATACTCGGTTTGAAGCGGTCAACGTTGGGCATGACCCAGAACTTGAACCCCAACGCCACCGCGCAAACAACAATGACCGCCCCGCCCAGGGCGTAAACGCTGTAGTGGTAGAGGCGGCGGAGGAGGATATTCAGGCGTGGCGACATGGAACAAGCAAGGTACAAGGGGCAAGGGCAAGGGGCAAGGGGCGTACAGGTTTTCCTTGTACCTTGCCCCTGCCTCAAGGCGCCAGATTTGCCAGTTCGGCGGTGATTTCTTCCTGGCTCAGGTGTTCGAATTCGTCACGGCTGAACAAGGTGACCGCTCCGGCCAGCTCGCTCCAGGCAAAGCCGCTGTTCCAGGCCGCCGCGGCCCGGCTACCTTGTGGGGCGCGCGCCAGCACAAGCAGGCGGCCGGCGGCGTAAATCAGATTGTAGGGGGTGCCTTGATCGTGCAATTCATCGAGATGGTGCCAGGCTTCCTCCGCGTCGGTGAAGGTCCGGCAGGGCAACGGGTAGGCCATTACGCCGCCGTTGTGGACAAAAGCGGCATCTTGCACGGGTAACGGGGCCGCCCGCACAAAACTCTGGAAATGCAGATGGTTCACCGAAGCGTGGGCGCCATAGCTGTTGTAAGCCAGGCAGAAGCCCGGGATGGCGGCGCCCGCCCGTCCACACACCTCCCAGGCCCAGCCATGCAGTTCCGGCGTCAGGTATTGCGGCAGTTCGCGCGCCGGTTCCGGCACCAGCAGCCCGTGTGCGCGCGCGAAGGGGAACTTGTTGTAGAGCAGGCGCGCCGCCTTGCCCGCCAATTCACCTTCCCAGAACACCTCGCGAGCGAGAAAGGGTTGGTTGAAATGGAAGCCGGCCGGATCGAAGGGGCGCCGTAGGCAGTCGATCTTCACTTCGCTCATGCGTGGCGGACGCAAGGCGCGGATCGGGTTGAACGACAACTCCCAGGGGCCGGCGCGGCGGCTTTGCGTGGATTGCAACTGGGCAAAACCAATCGCCAGCAACTTGAGGAAGACCAGCACATCATCATCCGGTTCGTCGAGCCGGCCGCCTCGGCGCAAAGCGCGGGTGATGGCCGCGGCCAGATCGGCGTGCCGCCGTGCCAGCGGCGCCGCCAGGCGCGCCCAGAGCGCGTCGTCGAAGGCCGCGTTGGCCAGCACCAGAATGGTGACCCCGAGGCCGTGATGTTTCTCCAGCATCTCGACGAGGCCGTTGGCGAAAGCCTGTTCCAGGGCGGCAAGTGAGGTGAGCGGAGCGGACCGAGGGGTCATGGGAGAAAGCCGCGCTGTTGACTGGTGCCCGGGACGGGAATCGAACCCGTATGGCCTAAGGCCGAGGGATTTTAAGCCCCCTATATATTCCATATTAATCAATAAGATATGGTAAATTTATCCATATTTGCCACCCGTCTGTCACCCTGGAGGAAAAATGGCGACGGTTCGGAAGCGCGGCGATTACCAGTGGCAGGCCATTGTAAAGCGGAAGGGTTTTAGCCCGACGTCCAAAACATTCCTGAATCGGAAAGATGCCGAAGCCTGGGCGACGGTCACGGAATCCGAGATGCTGCGCGGCGTCTTCATCCCTCGCGCCGAAGCGGAAAAGACCACGCTCAAGGAAGCGCTTGAGCGCTACCGAGACGAGGCCACTGCGCGGAAGAAAGGCAAATCCAGGGAAGAAACCCGGATTGCGCGTTGGATGGATCACAAGCTCGCCGTCCGGTCGCTTGCATCGATACGCGGCGCCGACCTGGCTAAATTCCGGGATGAGTGGCGCAAGGCCGGCAAGGCCGAGAACACAATCCGGATTGAGCTGGCCTTGCTTTCGCATCTCTTCGAGGTCGCCCGCCGCGAATGGGGCATGGAAAGCCTCCAGAATCCTGTCAAGACGATAGCCCTGCCCGGCCCCTCCGAGAGGCGGGAAAGACGGCTGGAGCCGGGGGAGGAAACCACATTGCTTGCAGAGTTGGAGCAAGGCCGGAACCAGTACGCCGCCCCGGTAGTGCGGTTCGCCATCGAAACCGCCATGCGCCAGGGCGAAATTCTGGGGCTGCGCTGGGAGGATGTGGACTTGAAAACGCGGGTCGCAGTCCTGCATGACACGAAAAACGGGGAACGACGAGTCGTTCCCCTGTCGTCGGCAGCGTTGTCAGTGCTGAAATCGCTTCCGCGCGGCATCAGGGGCGGCCTCATTTTCAAAATCACTCAGGACGGGCTGATAAGGGCCTTTAACCTAGCCCGGATATTGCATGAATTCGCGTGATGCCCTAAAGGATACCGGGCTGCGCCCATAATCGCGCAGGCCATTGTTTGCAATGGGAATTTTGCGAAGGAGCGGCGTAGTTATTCATAC
>Ga0100378_1005099_pt1 | contig 12111 bp, 11 predicted proteins | sample CryGeymeta201502_FD_81535 | JGI IMG/M metagenome (GOLD analysis project Ga0100378, IMG submission 81535) | Groundwater microbial communities from Crystal Geyser aquifers in Utah, USA - Crystal Geyser metaG 2015-02 | ecosystem: Environmental > Aquatic > Deep subsurface > Groundwater | place: USA...
ATTTACATCTTTTAATTTTGATTCTATATTTATATTATTAGGAATATAGTTATCTTCTTGATCTTTATCATGGTTAGAATCTTGATATTTGTCATGATCTTTGTTGGCAAAACTCATATAATTTACCTTATCTTTTGTAATTTTTATTTCCTCAACGTTTTGATCCTGATTAGATGAATTAATGTTATTATTAATATTGCTTTTAATGTCTCCTCTATATAAATTATTATTTAATTTATTATTTGTATTGGTGTTTACTTCTTGTGCTTGTGTAGGTATTGAATTTAAATCCTTATTTGTATTATCTTTGTTATTTATGCTATCATTGACATCGTTATTATTAGGTTCTGTTGCCTTTATATTGATGATATTATTAAGGTTTTCTTCATTATGTTCGTCTTTAACTTCCTCTTTACATATTTCTTTAGGTTCATTATTTTGACTCTCTTTTAGTTCATTTTTATTAATATTAATTTGATATTGATGTGAAGATTTAACCAAATTGATTGAACATCTTTCACGGAAGGTAAAAGTATTATCATCAATCTTGTCATCTAAATATTCATCATTAATTATATTATCATTATCTAAATCTCCTAAATTATTATAATTATTATCTGTATTTAGGTTCATTTCTGTTGAAAAGTCAAGTTCGTCTTTGGCTTTAATCCCTTTATCATCAAGACTATCGTCATCTAAATCTTTTTCAGCGATCTTTTTGAAAATATGTTCTTTAACTTCATATGCTTCATAAGGCTTAAATTTTTCTTTTGATCTATTTGATAATATTTCAGTTGTATACTTGTCTTGCATTTTTTCTTTACATTCTAAGTTTTTAGTTGATAATCTTAAAGATTCTCTTATTTCAATTGTCTTTACGTTCTCATTTGTTTCGCACATATCCATATCGTCAAAGGAGTTGAAATTGCAATTATCATCATCGATATTATCTCCCTGAGGTTTGACTTGTTTTGATTGCTTAACATGACTTTCTCTATTTTCTTTATTTTCTTGACTATCTTTATTATCTTTACTATCTTCATTTTCTTGATTTACTTGAATAAATACGTCTGCGTTTGGAGTTGGAGTTTCCTTAATTAATGGCACTATAGGATCTGTTTGCATTTTAAATGGATTGTCATTATTATTTCCATCATTATCTTCATTATATTCTTTAAAAATTATATTTGTAAGTTTTTCAGCAATTCCATTTGTATATACTAATTCAATCTTGTTAACTTCATCTAAATACATTATTTCATCTCCGCTATTATAAGCAATCATCAAAGTTTTTATAATTTTCATTATCTTATCATCTTGCTGAGTCTTATAAGACTTTATTTCTTCGTTTGTCAAATATTTATTTTCTATAAATAGACTCATTTTATCCTTATATATTAAAAAGTTTAATAATATGATCAAACCATGCATAAGAATAACATTATTTACAAATTGGTCATGTTTTGAATACTTCTTACATATTTTTTCTGCTTTATCTATAAGCTCTTTATAATTTTCTTTTGAAATATAATATCTTTCAATAGAGAAGAATGCAATTATTATTATCTCTTTATCTTTTTTGTTATTAAAATGTTCAAAGTGTAAAAGGATAACTTCATTAAAAGCATAATCGTAACATATATCTGCATAATTACTATAGTTATTTTCACTATATTTCTCAGCCATAAAAATAATTTTAGACAAAAGTTCCTGATATGAATTAGAATTTAAGTAAGCTATACGAGCTGCTTGGAGAAAAGTAAAAGACTCTTCGAATTTATTCAAATCGTATAGGAGAATATATGCAATTTGAAAATTTAAATTAGCATCTAAGTGTTTATCGTCTAGTAGTTGTGCGATAGGTATTGCTTGTTTATAACAGTCTATAGCCTCAGATGGAGCTTGAAAGTCGTAAAATTTCTCGCTTGCGGTTTGAAATTTGTTTAAAACTTTTTCTAAAATATCACTATTGATTATTCCTTCTGTCACTTTTGTCTCGTTATTTGTCTTGTTATTATATAGTAAGTTTTGCTTTATTAAATAAAGAGCTTGATTTTTTAAATCCCTAGCTGAAGTAATTTGGGATAAAGGATATAAATTTTTAGTTGATCCTTTTATGATAGACATTTATTTAAATTATATTATTTTAAATTATATGAGTTAAGTTATTAATAATACAATTTTAAACATACGTTTTTTATTTAAAGTATGTTCTATTCATAATAATATAATCTAATTAAAAAATATATTTTATTATCAATATTTCTTAAATTGTTTATTTAATTTTTAGTTAGCTTATTTAATTAATTAAAGTCCAAAGTTTATAAAAATGGAAATAAACGAAGATAACCCAATAAATAAAATATTATCATTATCGTTCAACAAAACAAATACTTGTTTAGCTTGTGGAACAGAAACAGGTTTTATTATTTATAGAGTTGATCCGTTTGAAAAAATTATTGAAAGAGGTAAATAAACAAAATAAACAAAATAAACATAAACTAATCATTATAAACTAATACTATTTAGACCTGGATGGCGGAATCGGCTGTATCGAACAACTTAATAATACAAATATTATAGTGTTAGTTGGAGGAGGAAAACATCCTAAATTTCCTCCTAATAAAGTTATAGTATGGGATGAAGACAAAGGAAAATCAATTTGTGAAATAAGAGTCAACTTCTTTGTACAAAGTGTTAAAATTAATAAAGAAAAGTAAATTGAAATAATTTAACATTAGAATCTTTATAATATGTGAAGATAAAATATTTGTTCATAACACAAAAGATTTCCAAATACATGAAGTTTTAGAAACATTAAATAATCCAAAAGGTATGTAATAATAAACTATAATTTAATTACCTTTCATTTACTATAAATTCACTATAAATCACAATACCAATTTAACAATTTAACACAATAAATTGACAGGTATTGTTGCTATCTCAAACAACCCTGATAATAGTATTATAGCTTTTCCTGACAAAATTAAAGGGAATATAAAACTAAAATCCTATACAAATGATAAGAATATATCATTTAACGTTTGTGAATCATCTATAGCTTGTGTAGAGTTTAATAGTGAAGGTACTCTTATCGCAACTTCTTCCGAAACAGGAACATTATTAAGATTATTCCAGACAAGTAATGGTGCGTTATTACACGAATTAAGACGAGGAAGTGAGAAAGCTGATATAACACATTTAAGCTTTCATGATAATTCTTTTTATGTTTCTTGCACTAGTGATCATGGGACAATTCATTTATTTTCACTAAAAACTGTTAGAGATAAAATTAAAGCTATAAGTCAAAAGTAATTACAATTACTATATAATTTACAAATATTAATTTAAATTAGAAAATCAATAGATGTTCCTTTAGCTGATAATTCAACATCACTTTATGGAAGTTTTGTTCCATCTTTCTTTGGAGGAAATAAATTGTCTATTGAATATTCATTTGCTCAATTAAGAATTAATGATTCAAAGTCGTATTGTATATTTAGTCCAACTGGAACAAATGTGTTTGGTAAACTTTAATTTAATAAAATATTTATATAATTCATTTAGTTGCTACTCTAGATTGCAATTTTTATAATGCATCGTATGATATTAGAAATGGTGGGGATTGCAAAATTCTGAAAAAGGAGAAAATAGTAATTTAAATATAAGATATATATCTACTTAAATATTAATTACTTATAAATAAAAATTTTATTGATATTATTAATGTTTTTAATAGTTTTAATATTTTTGTTAATAGTTTATATTAATATTATTATTGTTTAATAAGTTTAGATTATTGTTTATTATTGTTTATTATAGATTAATTAAAATTAAATGGGAATTCTATCAAGTAAATCAATAATCTTAGAAGATCAAGAAAAAATAGAGCCATTAGATTCAGTAATAAAACTTAAAAGCTCTTCAAATTCGATTAAAAATGAAAATGAAACTTTCATTACTATCAATTCAGGCAGCTTGGAAATAATTAAGAATATAAATAATGAAGATGTTTTCAAATTAAGAGAAAATCTTATAATTAAACCTAAAATATATGAAATAGCAAATAAATATGGTCTTAATCAAAAATCTTTTTATGAGATTAATTTACTTTATAATATGTTTAAACAAATTGATTCAGAAAGGGTTGGCTTTATCAATATAAATTCGATTTATAGATTTATACAGGAAGATCCGCAAACTTCGATAGTGTCGCCATTTCTTGATAGATTATTTCTATTAGCTAATAAAGAATATTTAGATTATATGTGTTTTGAAGAATTTATTCCTATTTTGCTTTCATATTGTCTATACTCTAGATTTCAAATTGTCGAATTTGTTTTTAACTTTATGGATTATGACTATGATGGCTATATTTCAAAGGATGAAATAAATAACTTTATAAATATTGAAAGATTCGGCAATAAAATATTTTGGGATAATAACATTACCGCATTAGACAATTATTACTTTAGTAGAAATGATAAAATAAGTCTTGACGAATTTTGTAAATTTTGCAATAAAAACCATTTTATATACTTTCCTGCAATTAAGCTGCAAAATACAATGAAGAGCAGTTTTATCGGGGAGTACTTCTGGAACAATTTACATGAGCAAATATATAAATATCAAGTTTATGAAGAGAAAATAAAAGAACATACAGTGTTAGAAAGTAAAATTAAGAAAATTAATGAAAATTTAAAAAATGCAAAAATTCATGGTGTTGAAGATAAATTATTCCACAAAAATGATAAAGAAGAAGGAGATGAGATATATCAAAAGGATTTAAGATTAAATGAATTATACATAGAGAGAAAAAACACAGATACAATTTATGAAATACATAAATCTAAAGAATTAAAAATGAGAAGGATTTTCAATAGAAGAAATATATTATTCAGTGAAAATGGAAGAGGTAACATGCTGAATATGACTAATAATATGACATCTCATAATATGACTTATAATAAGAATAGTAATATGTCGAATAAAATTTATATGACTAATAAGATCGATTTATCAAATAAGTTTAATATGACTAATAAGATGAATATGACAAATAAGATGAATATGACAAATAAGATGAATAATCTTAATAATATTAATAATAATACCATTCTAACTTCGAAACCAAAGAGTCATAGGAAGTACAACGTGGGAATAGATTATAAATATACATTATAACAAAATCAACTTAATTAATATAATGATAATAAATTAGTATTAACAAAATAAAATCAACATACTACAAATACTATATATAACTATATAATCATATAAATATTAAGAATAAAACAGAGATTATATATAAATAATTGTTGTTTAATTAATAGTTATAATATTTATTTTCATTATCAACTTGCTGTCTAAACATATTTAGTTGCTTATTTGAACTTATACTATAATTGCTTGGATTAATTATAGTATTTTTGCCTAGTGTTGATTCACCCAAATAATAATTTTTATTATCAAGCATGTAATTCTTTTTATTTTCTATAATGTTTAAATATTTGTTCGAATGTAAATTTATATGAATAGTATTATTATATTTTGAATTATAATTACCATATTCTTTTTCAATATTATCAGGATATCGATTGTTACTTCTATTTATAGAATTTGGTGGATTAATTTTAGGAGAATTTGAATAGTTCATATTATTCATATTATTCATATTGCTAGAATTATTTGTATTCACACCACCATTATTCCTAAACATATTCTCTTTAAACATTTGTAAGGAATCACTAGCTTTTTTATATATTGGCTGAGATGGAACATTAAAAACATAAGAAGGGAGTAACGACCCATCGAAATCATCTTTATCTACTTTATTTTTCTCTCTTATATATTTATCACTATTCACTTGTTGATCTAAAATATTTTTATAAACCATTGTATTTTGTGACTTTTCTTTTTTTAGAAGGTTTATAATTTCTTGAGATCGTTTAGTCTATTAATAAATAATATTAATTAATATATTTATGTGTTTGTATCAATATAATTACCTCTTCTTGGCGTTCAACTTCTTGTATCGCCAACATATTATTTCTTGATAATTTTTTCTCGTATTCTTTAAAATTTGAAAGATTTCTATTATATTCTTGGTCATTTTTAAACTAAAGAAATATAATTAAATAATGAATTAAATATAAATAAAATAAGTCTAAATAAACAAGATTAAACTTACTTGTTTTGGATCGATCGCCACAGCATAACTTCGATTATCGTAAAAAGCCTTATTATCATTACTATTCACATAATTTGAGTATTTAGCCATATTATCATAAACTTTCATATTCTTCCCATTAACATTACGTTTAAACTCACCGTAATTATCTCGTATCTGACTTTGCATATCCTCATAATTTTTTTTATTGTTGTAGTATTCTTGTATTTTTTCTTTTTCTTCCATTTGTTGTTTTATCCTCCTTTGGTCTGCCATGTCTACATACTGCTGTTTAATCTTATTCATTTTTTGTTCATACGCTGATATGTCCTCAGCTCTTATTTTTTCGTTGGCATTCATAATAATATTTTTTTCTTTAAGGATTTCATTTTGTTTCTTATTTAAAGTAAATTATATTGAATTATAGTGAATTATAGTAAATTAATAAGTTCAAAATGATTACCTCATAAACTTGATTATCTTTATGATTTTGAATATCGTGGACGTATTTTTTTCTTAGACCGTTGTAAAATAGTTTATCTTTTGATATAATACTTTCGGTTTCCTAAGAAGTTAAATAATAGGTTAGTAGTAAATAATAATTCTACCCTTTCTGAACTTAATATACGATTATTTATATTTTGTTTATCTTGATACTTTTCCATATTCTCACTAATTTTCTTTTGATTTTTTAAATTGACTAGAAAATCTAAGTCTTCTCTATGTTAAATTAAATATAAGTTGATTTGTATTTCATATAATAATATATGAAATATATTAATGATTTATTTACTTATATTTTTGCTTTTTCAATGTTTTATTTATTGGATCATTTTCTAATTTATATAACATATATGATGGATGATTTTGAATTACAGGATCTTGTTCTAAACTACTCTTTTGGGGAGATTTATGAAATTGCAGATATCGATCCCATGAAAGATTATGAAACTTTAATTTTATTATATTTTAGTTACAGTCCCTGACATTTTAGTTATAGTTTATATTATAATATATTATATATTAAAATAGTAACATCTAAATAAATAAGTGATTTTGAATATTATACTTCATTTAATTATTTATTTAATAAAATTTACAATTACAATTAAAACAAATAAGACATAAAATATAAATGTCAATCCTGTTAAATGAAGAAGTTATCAATAAACTAGAGATAAATATAAACAATCTGAAACAAACAGTTGATGAATTTGATTTATATAACTCAAATAATGTAAATAGTACAGCAGAAAGTCTTGTAGTTTATTCTCAATCTCGTTCACAACAAACACATCAAAAAGTATTTTTAATTTATACTAATTTATATAATATTAAATTCTGTTTTCTGTTTACAATAACATAAAACTTTTAGTTTTTTGTTGAATATATCAATTTCGAAAATAAAATCTTGAACTTACTAGAATTAATTACAAATAAAGGAATAGAATCAGATCGTTTATCTAATTTAATGGAAATTTTTAGTGAATATTGGACATCTTATCAAGATAAATGGAGTGATGATTATTGGTAAGTAATATTAATTAGGTTTAATTTTTATATGTTTTAGCTTTAATGTTTAATGTTTATTTTAAATTTACATAGGGAAATATATAATAACGAAAGACAGTCTATTGATTCACCATGTTTTAATTTTGAATTTATTAATCATAAAGATTGTGGACAAAATTCTCCTAATCCCATTTCACCAGATAATATATATTCATTAAAGAGGGATAGAATTGGGTCTCTTGATAATGGATTTATTTTATCAGTAAATAACATAAATAGCATATTTAACATAATTAACATAATTATCATATATTTATACTAATTTTATTAGGAGCATGACTTAACAAATAAAGAAGATATAACAAACAATGTTACACATCAAAATAAAACAATGCATTCTTTGCATTCGAATTATAGAATAGATATACTTAAAGACGATGATGACAGTAAGCATAACACTATTTATAAAATTGTTAATTATAATACTAATCTATTAACCATATAGATTTAACAAAAATTGACGATGAACTTAAAGAATTTGAAAAAAACTTCCGCGAATCAAAACCAAAAGTTACTAAAAAGAATCCTTGCTTTAATTGTTGTATCTTTTAAAGGATTTTAGAAACGATCAAATTTGTATGTGTTATGTTCTTTATATATAAAAATTATTTTTACATCGCGATGCTTTTATTTATAATAAATTAAATAATCACATTAATTGCAATTCAATTACTTACTATATATTATGCAATTAATTATAACTAAATAAAATAACTAAAATAAATAAAATAATGTAATTATCTATCATATTAAAACATACTCTCCAATTATTTATTTAATTTTAATTTTATAAATTACCTTAAATAATATAAATATTTAAAATGGAACAATTACTAGGACTTGGTGCTCAAAGACAAAATCAGGGGCCAGACGCCCCAATGCATGATACCGCTGAACAAGTTTATATTTCTTCATTAGCTTTATTAAAAATGCTAAAACACGGTAAAGCTGGTGTACCTCTTGAGGTTATGGGTTTAATGCTCGGGGATTACGTAGACGACTATACTATTACATGTGTTGATGTGTTCGCTATGCCTCAACTTGGAACAGAAACAACAGTAGAATCAATTGATGAGAAGTTTCAAACACAAATGATAGAAATGTTAAAACAAACAGGAAGAAGTGAGAATATGGTTGGATGGTATCACTCTCATCCAGGATTTGGATGCTTTTTATCTTCTGTTGATGTAAATACTCAAAAAACCTTTGAACAATTAGATGCAAGATGTGTTGCTGTCGTTGTTGATCCTATTAGATCTGTTAGAGGAAAAGTTGTTATTGATGCTTTTAGATCGTATGGAGGAGGTATGTTAAGTATCGGAGATGCAGACTCTAGACAAACTACTTCAAATCTTGGAAATATTCCTAAAGGAAGAGCAGGAATCAGAGATTTATCAAGAATATCATACTACTCCTTATTAATGAATTATAAAAAAAGCGATTTAGAAACAAAAATGTTGTTAAATCTACACAAATCTAAATGGAATAAAGGATTTCATATGGAAGATCCAACCAATCACGACACAAATAATTTAAAGAAAATCGATGAAATAAATAAACTACTAGGTAAGTATTCCACATGGATAGATGGTGAAATTAATAAATCGATTAAAGATGTTAATTTAGAATCAGTTGGTAAATTTAATCCAAAAGACCATTTGGAAAACACTGTAGAAGAAGTATTAAATGGAAATATTAACCATTGTTTAACTTCAATGCTAAATAATTTAACTTTTTAAATAAGTGAATGGATAATGATAAAGCAATAGTTAATTCGTAATAATTCGTAAATGATTGACTGATATAAATTTAAAATCAATATTATAAAATTAATATTTTTGTCTTATAGTAATGAGTTAATATTTGTTTATATTTGAATATTTGTATAGTTAATAAAAATTAATTTATAATTTGTTAGTATTAAGTATTATATTTTAGTTTATATTTATTTATTGCTTAATTATATATGATTTCTTTAATGAAAAGAATTAAATTGAATAAGTTAAGTAATTCTAATAACAATTTATTAGTAAATAAGTTAAGTTCAATATTAAATAATACTTTTTATAACAGTATTACTGCAATCAATGCAAAATTTTCAACAACTACAACAACTAACAAAACTACAAAATTATTATTTCCAGAACGAACATTAGATTTATTCCTATATCCTGATAAATATCAATATGTTGATAAAACATGTATAATTCCAAGAATTTTAGATAATAACCAGACAGAAATAATATTACGTCCTGATGGATTTGGAAAAAGCACTAATCTTAATATAATTCGTTATTTCTTATCAAATAATAAGTTATTAGATGACTCAGTAGATATTACGAGCAGAGAAGCCTTTTTTAAATACAAAAAGGTTAATAATATAAATGGTGATTCAAGCAAATATTTCAACAAATATCCAGTCATAATGTTAAATCTTAAAGAATTAGACGGAAAAGATTATGAAGAAAACATTGATAAAATTAGGAATTTACTTTATACTGAATACGAACAAATTCTACAATATGATGATTTATCGTTAACGACTTCTTCAAAATTAAGTATTATTGAAAAAAAGAAAATTCTTGAGTTTTTTGATAATTACTCTCATATCCCAGGAGAGAATATTCCTAATGCGTTTAAAGACCTTACAAAGTATTTACTTAAAGTTACTTCAAAAAATCCTTTTGTTCTTATTGATGATTTTGATTTCCCACTTATAAATGCTTCTAATCATGATATTTATTTCTATAATAAAACCAAGGAGCTTTTACAACAAATTTTCCTGAAGCTTAGTCTTAAAAATAATAACTATATTAATAAGTTATTAATGACTGGAACGTTTAAAACTGAAATTAAATCACTGTTTGAACACACTCATAATTTAAATGTTCATTCGTTAGAATATGATTCTAAATATCAATACTGCTTCGGATTTTCAAAAGAAGAATTAAAATCATTAGTTGTTAATTCTAGTAACGAAGAATTAACTCATTTAAAGAAATACTTTATTAATACCGACGAACATCGTATTGTTAACTATGAAGTCTTCTCGAATTCTATACAATCTTCAAATAATTTCCAAACTTCAGTTATGAATAGATTTATCTCTATGATTAATGAAGATTCTAACATAGAAGGAATAAAACTATATAATAGTTTATTAAAAAAAATAAACCATAAGACATCAGAAGAATGTAATCTATTTCAAGATATAACATTATACGGAAGTCCTGAAAATAACTTTAACCTAATGCAAATAAAGCCTAGAAGTACTTACTTTGTTACATTATTCTTAAATTTGGGATTATTAACTTTTAAGGAAAAGGCCAAAAATATAGAGACATTTGAAATAACTTGTGAAGCATCGTCTCATACATTATCTAAGTTCCTACCATCATTAGAGACATTAACAAATCTCTTTTCACGTGTATATTTTGGTCACTATCAATATTTATGGAATAATAAAGAAGATGTTGATGGATTCTTAGAATACTTAAAATATCTAGTTGAATTAAAGCCAAAAAAACCCTCTGTCACTTCACCAAGTGGAGTAACTACTTCAGGTGCTGCTGGAATAACTGCAGCTACTCCAACTGCCGTTGATAGTGATTTATTATTCAAAACTGATATTGAGTTGCATAACTTTATTTCAGAAGCATTGACAATTGATGCTGATCTTCCAAATTCAAATATTCTACTTTATAATAATACTGAATGTTCTTGGTTAGGAAACTGGAATGCTGTTATTTATAACAATAGAAACTTCTCTGTCGTTTTCAATACAAAAAAGTATAAGAAGCCATTCCCTAAGAAGAAGACAACAGAAAGTACAGAAAGTAGTGTAAGTAAAGTAAAAAAAGGAAAAGGTAAGTCAAAGGGTAAAGTAGATAAAATTGTTGATGCTGAGTTGATTAAAGAAGAAGTAAGTTTACCAGAAGAGCTTGAAGAGAACATTAAAAGTGAAAAAGAAGAAAATCAAAACACTATCGAAGAGGAAATGGACAAAATTAATGAAAATATGATGAAAGATATTGATAAGAAAGAAGTTGCTAAGTTTATTCTGAAAAAACATCCAAAGAACGAAAAAGTCTACTTCGTTACTGCTTCTAATTATCAAAGACAATTTGAATATTTAGTAGATATAGTTAATGTAAAACAAATTTAATTTAAGTATTGATTTAAGTTAAATTATTTATGAGAATTATTAATTTATTAATTAGTAATTAATCTTATTTTAACTTTTATCTTAAAGTAATATAATTTACATACAATTTAAATTATGTTTGTACAATAATTAATTACAACTAATATTCTTCCTCTTCTTCTCTTTCTGTATTTAACTTTTCTTTTAATTCTGGAATTTTTTC
>Ga0100378_1005109_pt1 | contig 12091 bp, 11 predicted proteins | sample CryGeymeta201502_FD_81535 | JGI IMG/M metagenome (GOLD analysis project Ga0100378, IMG submission 81535) | Groundwater microbial communities from Crystal Geyser aquifers in Utah, USA - Crystal Geyser metaG 2015-02 | ecosystem: Environmental > Aquatic > Deep subsurface > Groundwater | place: USA...
GAGTATGGGAGCAAATATGTTAGTAAAGTTGTTGGGAAATAACCATGAGTTTGATAATTATGTTACAGCTTTAATTTCTGTTTCAAATCCACTTAATTTTAATGAATTAGAAAAAAGAGTAAGTGGAAGTTTGTTAGAGCAGTATATGTTAAGGTTAGCTAAAGATTATGTACATTATCATGAAGAAATTTTGAAGAAACATCCAGGTTTGTATTTAATGAATTAATTGCTAAAACAAATAACAATTAATTTAGATTTGGAATTAGAAAAAATAAAAAAAGTAAGAAAGTACAGAGACTTCGATAAAGAATATACAGTTAAAATGTTCGGGTTTGAATCTCCAGATGATTATTATTTTAAAAGTAGTAGCTTCAGAGATATTAAAAATATTAGAGTACCAACATTATTTCTAAATTCTCAAAATGATTGCTTTAGCCCAATCGATTCAATTAGTTTAAATAATTGTAAGAAATATTTGGTTTATTAATATCTTTAAATTAGTTTATGATAATCCTAATACAATATTACTTCTTACTGAACGAGGTGGACATGTTTGCTGGTTTGAAGGAATAATTCCTAAAAGAGTAATTAATTTAATGTTAATTTTAATGTTATTATTATAATAAAATTTATATAGTGGTATATCAAAAAAACTGTTGAATATATACAAGCTATTGAAAATGTATTAAATAATCAAGTTGATAATAAAATGAGTACTAACAATGAAGAAACAGGTATTGATACTAAAGGAAACGGGGGAAATATAGTTACTTAATGTTTTTAGTAGTTGTCTTAGTTATCTTGTATTTAATTGAAAAAATTGATATCAGTAATTAGAAAGTGAAGTATAAATTATAGATAGTTATATATAAACACTATAACACTAATAATAAATAGATTTAAACAACGTGTATTTATTTTGATTTTCTATTATACTATAAAAAAAATAAAAATTATGATTTTAACTTTAATTTCTATAATTCTTATTATAAGTATTATTAATTATATAATTAACACGTATATTTCTAATTAAGCTCAATTATCTATTAAATATTAGATAAATTTTCTATAATTAGTAAAATTAAAATTAACTAAATATTAATTTATATAATGTTTAATAGTTATAAGTAATTAATAAGTAAACATTTAATATTTAATATAAATGTGTAATAATTACATTATCAAAAATCAATTACATAATACTATAATATTGTTCCTTTTTTATTACTATATACATAGTAACAATAATATAATTTTAATTACATACTTATATACTTATATTGTTATTTAATCCTTTTATTTAGCTAATCATAATCTTATTTATTGATTATCTTTACATACTTATTAGTTATAGATCTGTATGCATATAAGTAATTTCTTTTACTTTTTTATGCTTTATTCACAATTTCACACTCATTCGAATTAGTTTCGCGAATTCCATTGAATAATCGTTTAAAGTCGTATTGGTTCATATTTTCATTTCTAATAAATTGAACAACACTAGAGTCATCTAAGTCTTCGAATATTTCAAATTCTACATTAATATCATAAGGGCAATCATCTATATCTTCAATGTCTTCTATAATCTCTTTGTTTGTTGCTAGATTTAACCTTCCTTTGTAACCTGATTCGCTTAGAGTAACTTTAATTCCTTTGTATTTTAGTAATACTTTTGTACAGATGTATTCCATTAGTTTTTGTGGTTTTAGTTTAAATTTCATAAAGTCATTGTGTCTGTAGTCGGATTCCTGCCATTGTTTTAAATCTGAAAATTCAATTTTTTTGAAAGTGTTGAAAAATACTTCTAATATTTCTTTATATTCATTGTCTCCTCTATATATCTTTTCATTAGTTTCACATTCTTCATCAACTTGCATTGATTCAGACAATTGATTTTTTGTTTTCATTACAATTGCCTTTCTTTCTTTCATATCCTCACTTAATGAGACTAAATCAATTTTTTGTTCGTTTACCCACTTTGAATTCAAAATATCATTAAGAGTATATCTATTCTTCACTCTTAACATCCCATTTATTAGTTCTTTAAAACTATCAGATATTTTAGGGGCGTCTCTTCTTTTTGCTATTGTTTTCCAGAACTCTTCTTCTTTTCCTAAAAAGAAGTTTTTATACCAAGGATCATGTTTTTTAGCTTCTCTAAAAGGAGGAAAAGCACAATACATAATGAAAAGTATAACACCACAAGCGAATATATCATTAGCAGGTCCTGAGTAGTTCCCATCGAATAGCTCTGGGCATTGGTAGCCAGGGGTACCTAGGCAAGTATGGACATCTTTCCCCGGTTCTATAAATTTAGCAAAGCCAAAGTCACCAATTTTAACGTTTAAGTCTCTGTCTACAAATAAATTTTCGGTCTTTAAGTCTCTATGTGCTAGTCCGGCGTCGTGAATACCTTTTAAACCATGCATTATTTGTAAGAAATAAAATCTTGCTGTGTTGTCACTCAGACCTTTACCTGGGTCGGCGATATAATCGAAAAATTCACCGCCACTACATAATTCAATTCCCAAATACATTATTTTCTTAACGGTTTGACCGTTTTCTTTGTAATCTCCGAGATTATTACCAGCAATAATTTTTACAACGTTTGGATTACTTACTTCTTTCATTGTGTTAACTTCGTTAGCAAAATTCTTTTCTTGTATTTTAGGAGTACCTGATGGTTTGTAAATCTTTATAGCTAATAATGTTTTAGTTTCAATATGTTCTGCGAGAAGAACTTCGGCTGTGTAACCTGAGCCTAAAGCCTTTAAAACACGAAATTGATCATCTATAACGGTAACTTTATTTTGTAAGTCCATCTTTGTACTTAATATTTATTAATAATAATTAATTAAGAAATAATTTATATTCTTATTAATCAATATTTATTAGTTAAAGTTCAAACACCTTATAAATTTTAATTAAAAAATCAATAAATTTATATTTAATAATTATAATAATTAATTATATAATAATATATATGAATACTTAACATTACTCTTATTCAACTTCTTCTGCTTAACTAATCTTATCCATTCATTTTTCCTATACTTTCCTTACTTTTTTATTTACATATCTCTACTTCTTTAATTTATTTATTTTAAAATTTCTTTTTATCAACATCCTCAATGGCATTTCAAATAATGTCATCATTACTCCTGAAAGAAGCAGTGTTAAAAGTAACAATCCTAATGTAATAGAAAATAAGTTTTGTAAATTTAAATATATTTGTACGTCATATACTCCATAGAATAGATAATTAATAGACTCTATTAAGCAAATAAAACAAAAGCTTATTCTGGAAATCATAACAAATATTTCGTTCTTTAAAAAGTTCTTAATGAAGTTCATACCAGAATTAATAAAAAGAATTAAGAGAAATAGTGAAAACACAAGAATAAAGATTTTCTTCTCGAATATAAAGAATGTGTAAATAAATTCATTCATATTAATTGTCAACGACTCCTTCTCTCCAAAAACATCTCTAAATATATTATAACTCATAGATAATAATGCAACAACAATCATTATAAAAGAAAGTAGAGCATACTTCACCCATATATTTATCTTATAAAAGAAATTCATTATTGTTATATTATGAGAAAATGGAGCATACTTTCTCTTTACTAATGGATTTGACGATACCATATCCTTAAAATAGAAAAATATTATTCCAGAATTAAGCCCAGTAAAATAAATAAAATAAGCGACGTAAACAAATTTCATTGTTCGAATTTCTCCTGTAACATATGGAAATGTATAAATAGAAGGAATATTTTTAATACTCGGATAGAAAAGGTATGTTATAAACACAGACAGGAAAATAAATAGCGAAAATATTTTATCAAATATTGCTGACTTGAACCTAGTTACAAAGAAAAACACAGCTAAAGTTACTATAAAACATTTAAAATCAGTAACAGAGTAATGAAAGAATTTAAAACATGATTTATACTTTGCTTCGTTATTGTGGTAATCAAACCCGAATTCATAATAAAAAGGTATAAATATATCGCCGAAATTATTAATACAATCTTTTTTGTATATATACATACGTTTGAAGAAGTCTAAATATTTGTTACAATTTAATAGTAGTCCTAGTTCAGCTATATAGTAATAGAAAACAATGAAGATAAACCAAAAGACTATTAATTTCGACAAGTAAACCAAAATTAGTTTAATGATGCTTGAAAATGTTAAAAGCTTATCACGTTTAATTATATGCATGAGTTTGTAGCCACATATAAATCCGTTAAGGCACATAAAGCACTCTAAGGCGTATATTGATCCTTTGACGAAGCTAAAAATATAATTGGCGTAATAGTAAGATCCTATATCACGATGAGGAGTAAGTGAGATTGAGATATTTATTTGACAGAATGTAAATGATAAAAGTAGTATAGTTTTGATTCCGCAAATCATTTCTAGGTTAGTATCATTGAAGTAGTAGTTTTTAGTTTCGCTTATTTTTTTAATAAACTTTTGAATTGAGATAACTCTGTACATAGTATATAAAATTCCTCTATCATATTTATCAGAACTATCACTATTAGAGTTATGAATCAAAGAAGTCTCCGAATTATTATAATCTATTACCTTACTTTTTGGAGACATATCTTTACTATTAGCTCTTTTCGGGCTATCAGGACTATTATTAGTAATATTGTTAATATTATTGTTTATTTTTTGTTGATCTATAATACTTTCTCTTATCTCTTTATTCTCTTTTATTTCATTAATTTCTTTATCCTTAAAATACTCTCTTGATTCTCTATCTTTAGAGTGCATTCGCTTTTGTGCTTTCTCATTATCTATACTTGATTTACTTACTTTCTTAGTAGGAATAAGGCTTTTTTTAATATCAGATTCTCTTTCTGTTTTAAGCTCTTCAGTTTCATTTGTTTTATTTTTTACAACAGTGGTACCAAGAGTTCCTATAGTTAACTTTGTTTGTTCTTTGATAATAGTATTTTTATCAGTTTTATCATTCTTTTCTTCTAGGATATAGCTAATTCTTTCAATCTTGGATATATCCTCTTCTTTATCTCTTTCTTCTCTCTTTAATATTGGTGATTCAAATAACTTTCCACTTTTTGCTATACTTGAATTTACTTCATCTTCTCTTGTATAAACATAAAAACCCATAATTGAAAAAATAACTTTGAAAATAAGATAAGCACAAGTAAAGTAAAATATTATTAAAAATGGTAGCTTTAAATCTCTTTCAATTGATCTATAGTCAAGCTCATAATTTGTGTTGTTTTTCCAAATGTTGTCTGTATTATACGAAGTGAAGTCGATTATATTTTCGTAGTTGTCTTGTATAACTTTATAAAATTTCTTATTCTTTGTCGAGTTAAAGTAATTAATAAAGAAGCTTTCACATCCCTGTGGTAAGCAAAATCCAATAAAGGCTTTGTGTAAATTTAAGAAGGTTTTCATTTGGTAGTGGTCGTCATAATGACTACTTTTAAAATTAATTTGAACAAATAAGTAAAAATTCTTTTTACTCTTACATTGGTCTTCAACTCCTATATCGTTAAAGCCTTTTCCAGACCAAGTTATCGTATCATAAAATTGCTTATAATCCTTATCAGTTAATGTACTTGTAAGAAATCTTACTCCAAGCCCTGATGAATAATTTGAGCATCTTGGATTTTGAAAAATATATTCATCGAACACTTCTTTAGATGTATTCTCTGATAAAAAATTAAACACTTCAGAAAATAGTCTCTCCATATTATCTCCTACACTTTTCCCAAATAAATCATCGATTTGTGTTTGAAATTGGGCTATGTCAGTTTTTGAATAGGGAATCATGTTTGCCTTTTGGGATTTTGAACTTGGTGTAAGGCTATTAATGTCCCTGTTGTCCCTGTTAATGTTTCTACTTATTAAATCTAATGTTGCGTTTGTTATCGTAGCTGTGTTATTATTATTTGGATGAAGTTTTAGTAAAATTGTTTCGATTTCTCGTAAGGTATAGTAGTCTTTCTCTATTGCTGTATTAGTTTTAATAAAATTAGATCTGTAAGTAATGTTTGGATTATCTATGGTTGCAATAATTTTAGTGCTTACTATTGAATTAGAACTTGAAAATACGAGTATTGTTTGTATTAAGAAAATAAATGTAAATTTAACTGATTTAATCATTTTTATTTTTTTTGTTTTGAAATTGAAAGAATTCATACTATTTTGAGAGAATTTAATAATTATATTAAATTTATAATTGTTTATTATATAATTGATAACCAAATAAATAATCAAAAAAATAAAGTAATAATATATTATTAGTATAAGAATATAGTAGACATTATTACAATATTACAATATCACCATAAAGTAATTCCTAAAGTTAATTCATTATTCTAATGAACTATCTACTATTTAATTAATATTAGAATAAACGATAACAATATTATACAAATTTATATGCTTATACTTTAACTTAATAATATAATATAATATAATATAATTAAATGAACAGATTAAATTAAATTAATTAAAAACTATTTATTTTTAAACAATTTAAACAAGTTATAATAATATTAAACTAATACATAAATAAAAATAATATTCTTAAGTATATATTTATTAATAACTATAAAAATATTTACTTATTATTAAGTTATCATTTATTAATAATTTAAAATATGGCTTATAGAAATAACTCAACTAAAAAAGAAACTGATGTAAATATACTTAAGATGACTCCAACTAACATCCAAATCAAAGCAAATCTCCAAAACTTTACATTCCCAAAGAGCTCATACTCAGAACGATTTCTTATTCATCTTATTTCAAAAAAAAACTACGACGCAATTATTGAAAGTGTAAGTAAAGTATTAAGCTCATCATGGATGAAAAAACGAGAAAATGATAAAATCTCACTTCCACCATTTGTAACTATATTAGCAGTAATAGCAGTAATATGTGCGCTGCTCTATCTTATTCTTATATACTACTCAACAACCGTACAACGTGGAGATGCCTTAATGATAGTCTCAATGGTATGCGTTGTCTTATCAATGGGTATCGCCTTTACGCTTTCAATTTACAATTTTTCAAGGAAAATAGGAACATTTAAGACTATTCAAGATATTATTAAAGAAGATATTAACGAAGTACTTAAATCAGCCAATGAACAAAATAAAAATTTAAATTTTCAATTTAATAGTGAAGAGAACTACTTAGATATCAAGATTTTAGAAGTTAATTCAGATTTTGTAAATTGGAAACCAGATGATGATATTGTAATTGAAGACAAAAATGTTGAAGAGAAACAGAAAGTAAACAATATTCAGTTTAATCAGAGTCAAAAAGGATCAAAAACTAATTCTAAACCAGCATCGAGAAAAGGAGAGTTAATTTAAATAAATAAAGTAAATATTGTTAAGTAAAGGAATGAAAAAGATTAAAAAATTTTATATAAGGAAAGAAAAGAAAGGAAGTTTAGATAGTTTTCAATAATTGTAAAATTTGTATTTACTTAATAGATTTATATATTTTATTTATATTGGTTATATATATTATATTTTATTATAATTTAGTAAACATAATACTATTTAATTCTATTAATTTTAATAAAATTTTGTTTTGTTTGTGCTGTGTTTGTTCTGCTTATTTATAATAATTATTAAGAAAGGGTCTCTTCGTCATTATAACATCTTCGATTAATAAGATAATTCTTTTGTGAAACTTTACATTATAAATATATTGTTTATTATATTGTTTATTATATTGTTAATTATAGTGTTTTTTATATTGTTTATTATTAACTATTATTTTTATTTTCAAAAATAATTATACAAATACAATTCAAGTAAATTCAACTAAATACTCTTATAATTTATTAATATTATTAACTTTTATTATTTACCTAAATATGAAATATTTACTTTATAAACGAATTCCAAAATGTCTTAGTAATTTTCAAAATCTACTTAAACGGATATCTTTTATATACAAATACAATTGATTATTATTAACTTAATTATACTCACAATATTTAACAGGAAATAAAAATAAATTAGAAGTAAAATGTAATAATTCAAACAAGAATTACTTACATATTATTACATATTATTACATATAGATAATAAAGAAGATAATCAATACAAACTTTAATATATATATTATTTTCTTTAATTCACTTTCATTTGTTTGTTTTTTTATTTCCTTGCAACTTTTACTATATAAATTCTTGATAAAATATTTATAATATATTAAATGCCAGGTACCTCACTATTAACTCATTATAAATGTAAAAAATCTATTAATCAGAATCTAAATCAGAAGCAAATACAAAAGCTTAATAGAGAATCTGAGTTTATTAAACAGAATCTGAAAGTTGCTAAGAATAAGAAAGGTAATAAAGAAAATGTAAAGGAAAAAGAAAAAGAAATTGAGGTTGTAATTAATAATAATTCGAGAAATAGCGCAAAAACAACAAAAAATAAAGCAAAATTAGATAAAAAGCATAGTAGTATTGAAGAAAATGTTGAAGATGATATTAAACTATTGAGTAAAAAGAGAAAATTTGATAAATGTGTTATTGAAATACCAAGTAATATTAATAAGATGAGTTTGAGAAGTAGTAATAAAACACAAATAATAAAAAAGAAACGAAATATAAAAGTAAAAACAAAGCCAGTTACAGCTACAGCTACAAGTACAAAAGGAAACTTAAAAGATATATTGATTGAGAGAGAAAACTATATATTAAGTTCTCAATCTACGGTTTTAGCGTAATTTATAGTCTTAAAATTAAATTTAGAACAAGCCCAAATAAAAGTGATGATACTAATTCAAAAAATTCAGATAAAATAAATAACAAGAATAACACAAAACTAATAATAGATAATGATGATTGTGATTATGATAGTTATCATTTTAAACTTTCAATCAAAACTAGAGATGTTATCAGTAATATTCTTAAAAAGAAACCAAAATCACTAATGGAGATAGATTCTGCTAATGCTCTAGGCGCCAATATTAATAATAATATTATTGAAAATAATGATTTTAATAATAAAATTAATAATAAATTAAATATTAATAATAATGAAAAAAATTATAATAATGAAATAAACACTAATAATGAAATAAACACCAATAATGACTTAAACACTAATACTGGCATAAATACTATTAATGACTTTAATAACGAAAATAATAAAAATAATAATGATACCCTTAATAATATTACAACAGACTTCACTGATGAAAATTTAAATAAAAAAACATTAATTCAAACAGATACTATAAATAACGCAATCCCTAATAAAGTAATAAATGAAGTAAGTCAACAAACACTAGATACTATTAACAATTTAAAATTAAAAAGATCTCAAAATAATCAAACTAATCAAAATGTAGATAACACTAGTTCTAATATTAACGAAATTAAGCCTATTCTCACTTCATTCTCTCTTATGTTTAAATATGAAGAACTTTTAAATCAAAATAGAGAATTAACTCTACCAACACATTATAAGACAATTTATAAAGCGTTTGTTTATCTTGATAAGACTCTTGATTTATTTAAGTTAAGGTCGAAAGTACCAACTTTTGAAAATATAAGAACTTCGATACAGTCAACACAGCAACAGTAAATAACTAAGATATTTAATGGTTTATATATTTCTATATAGTTTTTATAATTATATGTATGTATTTTAATATAATTCTATTAGGAAGTTTGATATGCAAATTCTTTCACAAATATTTTATGTTGTGCCGCACTTTTTTGTATATAAATATAATCGAAACGCAAATAATGAAAATAATCTATTAATTGATATTCCATTCGATTATGAAAGACGTTTAAATGTAAATAAAACAATAATAATAAATAAATATAAACAATTATAAATAATTTAACAAACTTTTATAGGGAGACTTTAATAAAGATATTTACACTGAAGAAAACAACTTTTATAAAATTCAAACTGATTTTACAACAATTAATAAATCTTTATCTCAGTCAGAAATGGATAAAAGAGAATTGGTTTTTAAAAATATTTTATATGAGATAATAAATTGTCATCACAAAAATTTCCTTGAAAGAAAAAGATTAAGCCACTTTAATCCAATTATTACCAAAACTTGGCACCACAAATTTAATTTGGAAAAACTACCCGAAATTCCTTGTTTAACCTTAATACAAAATAACAAAGATAATATGGGAAACAATGTTAATTTATCAACTGTTGGAGATTATATTAAATCTATTGATATTAAAGGTCAGTTAGTTAATGAAGCTTTTGAAAAATTAAAACAAGAAAAATTAAATAAAAAACAAAATAATAATGATGATAGTAAAGAAAACAATATTAGTAATGATGGTGTTTCTATATTATCGAAGTTTATTAGTAGTGATCTTATTGAAAAGGTAATTGCTTATTATATTTAATTAAATAGATAAAAGTGAAAGAGAATGCGATTAATGTATCTAAGAATATAGTTAATTATTCCACATTGCTATTTAATAAGAAAAATAAAATTACTGAGTATAAGGAATTATGTGAGAATATTAAGAATATATTTACTATGGAAAATGTTGTATGTCTTAATTTTAAAGAACTATTTAACAAAATTATTAATTCATCAAGAGAATTAAATATGTACGAAATTGGTAAGTAGTTTACAATATATAAATATAATAATAAATTTATCTTTAATTATTTAGATGACATTAAAAAAATGATTGAAAAGTTAATTTGCATTTTCCCAGAATGGTTAAAGTTTATAAAGCATTCAACTCTTGGAGAAATGCTCAAAATTGAAAAAACTATTCATATAAGTTTACTTATTAAGAAACTTAATGAAGTAAACGAAAGTGAGTTATAAAAAGATTAATAACAATTAAAACGTATTATTTATTTGAGTTAAATTAGCTTTTAACTAACTATTAACTTATTAATATTTTTTAACGTAAATATTTTATCAACAATCTACTTATAATATATTAAGAAAGTTAATATATATTATAATATATTTATTATACTAATTATGGTAATTATACTAATATTTAAAAATAACAAATAAATTAATTAATATTGTTGTATTTTGCAATATTAAATTCATGTAATTATATATTAATTTAATGATAAAATTAATAATTGATTTAACAATGAAGTTATTTGGATTAACTTTTAAATATCTCACCGTATTGATGATAGTTATTTTACTTTCAAATGTTAAACTCATGGATATGGAAGAGTCTTTTCAAAATACAGATTTAGAAACTTCAAAGGCTCAAGTAGTAACAACCGAGTTAGAAAGAGAAATGACAAAAGAAGAACAAAGAATTTATGATAGTGTTAAAAAACCCAATGCATCGAAGGAAATCCCTGAAGATGTTAGATTTATGCAGAGGGAGATGGCGAAGGCTTATAAAGCAGCAGTGAATCAAAACCCTAGATTTAGGCAAGCTGCAAAGAAGAATAAGAAAGTGCAAAAATCTCATTTTACCCCAGATAAAGGTGTTGAAGGCCAACCAATAAATCGTGATGGGTAATAATAATTATAATAATTTATTAATATTTTACTAGATATTATGATGAAACCACACTTCCAATTCAAACTGCGTGGTCAAACTCAGTATATACATGGAGATGGTTATGGTGGTGGCAAACTTATCCTGCTTATAATGTATATATTGTATATTTAAATAATTTAGGCAATATATGGATGGAGTTATTGGTGCTCGAAAGGAAACCACAAGAAAAACGATATTATAATTTGGGAAGCAAGATTTAATGACATTTACAGAGTTCACGGAATTAACATAATTTGGGCTTATGCTCCACAAAGGTATGCAATTGAATACACAAGAGATAATAAAAAATGGGAGACATTAGCTAACTGGAGAGATACAGTAACCGGAGGAAGTCAAAAATGGTGGAAAAAATTAATTCCTATTTTAAAAACTGCAAATAGATCATTCCCAGATAGAATTACTTTTGAAAAACCTACTTTCCTAAGAAGATTAAGAATATTAATGAAAGGACCAGTCAACCTCTTTTTTGGAATTTACAGAGTTGATATCTTTGTTAAAAATTGGACATTGGTAATTAAAAATACA
>Ga0100378_1005112_pt1 | contig 12089 bp, 12 predicted proteins | sample CryGeymeta201502_FD_81535 | JGI IMG/M metagenome (GOLD analysis project Ga0100378, IMG submission 81535) | Groundwater microbial communities from Crystal Geyser aquifers in Utah, USA - Crystal Geyser metaG 2015-02 | ecosystem: Environmental > Aquatic > Deep subsurface > Groundwater | place: USA...
AAATTCTACAACATTATAGTAAAAGTGAGTTAGAAAAAGTTAATGAGTTTAAAATATTTAATGAAAATGGTATAGTACATTTTCCTGGTGAATCTGATATTACGTATATTAATCTTGACGAAATAATTGAAATTGGTCTAGGCTATTTTAAAATGTATTCAGAAATACCTATACCGAAGCATGGAGATAAATTAAATAAATTAGCCTATATATCTTTATTCAATATAAAAAATGATAACAAAAATATAGACACTTTAGTAAAAGAGTTGAAAATGCACGCTGAAAATTTGAATGTAAATTAATATAATTTTAAACACATATAAACATATATATACTAATTTAGGCTACATTCAATAAATATAACGTTGAAGAAAATATTCTTGAGATTTATGTTAATAATTTCGACAATCAACACAATCAATAATAGTAATTAATATTTACTATTAGATATATTATAAAGTATTAAAGTAATTAATATAAAGCTTATTTAACTAAAACTCAATAATTAATTAAGAATATTAATAATATGTTTATTAATTAATTATGCAATAGCTATTTGAATTATTTATTATTAATCATTAATAATTAATTAAATTAGTTTTATTTCTTCTTCCTTTTTTTCTTATTAGCATTTCCAGTAGATGTTAAAGTTTCAATATTTTCAATTAGACTGCTTGCTTCTTTTTTATCAGTTTTGTCGGTTTTTTCTGTTTTCTCAGTCTTCTCAGTGTCTGCCTTATCAGTTTTTACATTATCTTCTTTATCTTCGTCTGCATGTTCTAATATATCTTCCATCAACTCTTTATATTTTTGCGTTTCCCCTTGTTCTTCTCCTTTATCATCAACATCTTCTAAACAATCCTTAATATCATCAAACTTAATATCACAAGTAATATCAATTGGTTTTTTAGTACTTTCCTTTCTATCAGACTCTTTAAAGTACTTTCTCATATCATATGCGTCTTCCTTATCGGCATAATATCCTTTTTCTATATCAACAACTCTTTTTTAATTATGTTTTATTTTACTCAAAACCTAGTTGGTCTTTATACATAAAAAGGGCAGCTCTGTTACTTACTCTTACGTGTAAAGAAACAAAATTAGCATCGTAGTATTCAACCATCATTTCCACTATGAAGTTAATTATTTTATTTAATATGAAGTATTAAATATTATTACAAGCTTGTCTCATTAACTTTGATGCAATTCCTAATCTTCTATAGCTTCTTAATACAGAAATAGAAGTTATATGTCCGTGTACTTTTTTATTTTTTTGATCGTCTTCTTCATCTTCACTTGAATATTGTTAAGTAATGTTAAGAAAGCTTATAATTTAATATGTATATAATGTATTTTATATGTCTGATATTTATTTACAGTTTTGCTAATACATATCCGACAATTTTTCCATCATCATTTTCCGCAACGTGTAATAGACATGGCCAACTGCAATAATGATAAAGATAATATTTAAATTGATAATTCTCTGGTAAACAAATTAAGTTTGTCATTTGCATCTGAAGCAAATCCTCAACCTATTTTTAATTATTTTATTTCATTATTTTATAGTTACATTTGCTCTTCTAATTGAAACCATTTAAATGAATATGAAATTGAATATGAAATTAAATAATAAATTATATTGTAAATTTAATATAAATTTAATGTAATTATTGTTTAATAAAATTAATAAATTTGAAAATAAACATTATACATACTAACAATACTAACATACTTTATTAATTAAATAATTTAATATTTATTTAGATTAAATGAGTGTTTTAATTGACACCTCACTTGGAGATTTAGTTTTAGATTTACATTATAAAGAATGTCCTAAAGCATGTTTAAATTTTATTAAACTTTGCAAGATGAAATATTACAATAATTGTCTATTCTATAATGTCCAAAAGGACTTCATTACACAATCTGGTGATCCTGCAAATACTGGAAAGAACCCTACCTCATTATTTGGAATTATTGATGGTGAAAAGTATAAATACTTTGATGATGAAATAAATCCATCACTCCGTCATAATAAATTAGGAACTGTCTCAACAGCCAACTTAGGTCCAAATTTAAATACGTCAACCTTTTTTGTTAGTTTGACTGATAAAAATAATCATTTTTTAAATGGCAAACATACTATTTTTGGACAAATTGAAGAAGGTAAAGATGTTTTAGAAAAAATAAATAAAGCATATTGTGATAAAGAAGGAAGACCATACCAAAATATAAGAATACGACACACATTTATATTAGAAGATCCCTTTGAAGACCCAGATGGTATTGTTATTCCAAGCAATTCACCTGAATTAGTAAAAGATAATTTAGAATATAATCGTTTAGAAGATGATTTTAATGTTGATGAATTTTTCAAAGATAAAGAGACAGAAGCTAAAGTACAAGAAAAAGTAGCGGATCATGAAGCAAAGAATAGAGCAATTGTGTTGGAAATGTTAGAAGATCTCCCTGATGCAGATATTAAACCTCCAGATAATGTGTTATTTGTATGTAAAATTAATCCGGTAACTCAAGATGATGACTTGGAGCTTATATTTTCGAGATTTGGACCTGTTAAAAGTAAGATTAAGAAAATAAAACACTATAAATTAATAATATTTTATATTCTAATATTAATACTATAGGTTGTCAAATAATAAGAGATTGGAAGACAGGAGAATCACTACAATATGCATTTGTCGAGTTTGAAACAGTTGAAGCATGCGAGGAAGCCTTTTTTAAAATGGACGGAGTTGTAATTGACGAACGAAGAATACATGTTGATTTTTCCCAGTCTGTTGCTAAATTGTGGCATAATTTTCAAACTTCAAAGAAAGAAGAATCAAAATTAGATGACAAAAATAAAGAGTTAATATTACCAAACGAAGTTCAAAAGTTCGAAATTAAGAATAATAAAGATTTTATGATTGATAAAAGAAATTATAGAATGGTCTTTGATAATGATAATAAAAACAACGAGGATAGTAAAATTACTTTTAAGTATCAGGAAAAAAGAAAAAGAAATCATTCTCCTTCTGATAGTAATAAGAAAAAATCTCGATCGAGAAGTCGAAAAAAGCATAAGTCGAGATCAAGAAGTAAAGAAAGAGATAGGGAGAGAGATAGGGAAAGAAGTCCTAAAAGGCATAAATCGAGATCGAGATCGAGAGAACGAAAACACAATAAGGATAAATATTCAGATAAACATTATGATAAACATTATGAAAGACGTGATAATAAATACTATGATAATAAACATAGAGAACGATCTCATAAATATTAATAAATCTTTAATTAATTAATTTGATAAACATATAATGATATTATGACATAATGATATTATGATATAAATATATAATTCATATTTAAATATTACATAAATACAATAAAACTACATTAGAATAATACGTTTAAATATATCTTCTAATTACATCATCATCTAATTTCCTTTTATGAACATTAAGATAAATCGAGTTTACCTTTGGTTTCTTTGGGCTATCATAGTCTTTCAATAAAACATCTAATAAATAATCAAGTTTAAACTCTTCCACTGCCATTATAGAATAATAATGCACAAAACATCTTGAATAACATGAAACAAGAGAATCTGTAGTTGGCTCATCACCGAAACTTAATTTACATGTGTCGAAGCAACCATTTAGACGTTTTTCTATATAAAGCATAGTTTCTTTAAATTTATTTTGAAATAAAATCAAGTTACTATTACATTCTTTTTTACATTGACTCAACTCTCTTAATTTTTGAATTCCTACTTTTCCTGCTTCAATTGAATTAAACTTTATTTCATGAAAAGGCTTATAATTTTCATCAGAAGGATCGATGTTTTTATTATTGTTTGTTATATCTGTTTTATCTGTAATTACTCTAGTACTATTTGCTTCAATCCAGTCATATATTCCATTACAATTTGATTCTTCTATACATCTTTTATTTCTTTCTACCAGTTTATCAAACATTTTATCATATCTTCTAAATGAATTTTTAAATACATTCTTAGTGTAATTTATATTATTGTAAAAATATTCATCAGGTGTTTTTATGTTATTTTTATCATTTTCTGAAAGATTTATAAAACTAAATGTAGGATCAATTAAAAGTTCTCCATTTTTTTTAATAGGTTTATTTTTTGTACTATTATCTCCATTATTCATTCAATATAAAAAAAATTAAATTAATACGAATATAACTAAATTAATATATTTTTAGTGTGTAAGTAATAACAATTCTAATTCTTTAAATTTAATATAAACTTTTTATAATTAAATTTATTAATTTAATACAATGAAGTTCACAATCATACTATCATTACTATTTACCTTAATCGAATTATTCTTAGCTAAGACTAAGCTTAGAGGTCACCATCCAGATCCATCTTACAACCCAATAAGAAGTAACTGGGTTTCTGGACCAAGAATAGACTTACCAAGATCACACTCTAGAAAATATATTAACAATAACAAAGCTTTAATTTCTCATCACTCGTACAGAGATAACACAAGAGTTTTACAAAGAAAAGCATTACATAAAAAGAAATAAAATAAAAAAGTGAAATGAAATTTAAATAAACAATCTAAATAATATTGAATTTAGTTTAAGATTATTGAAAGGACTTAATTTTATTATGTGATAATAAGTTTTTATAATAATATTATAATTTATAATTATAAAAGACGAAGGCATGTATTTACATATAGTCAATAGTTAAAAATATAGTAATGATAATATCGATATTTTTTGATATATTGAATATATTAAAGTATTATTATTTCAATTTGCTATAACTTCTTCGATTATGTTATTATAATATTATAAAACTGTGCCACAATACTTCATATTATATTTATATTATGTATTAGTTTTTTAATATTATTTTAATATATATTTTTTAAATGAGTTTTCCAAGGCAGTCTATTCTATTTGTCAGCGGACTAGATAAAAGTGTTAATGAAAACATGCTTTATCAATTGTTTACAGAATTCCCTATTTCCTATCTAAAAATCGCAAAAGACCACTCTTCTCGTGACTCCTTTGGGTATGCCTTTGTTGGCTTCAAAAATCAGACTAAGGCAGAAGAAGCGCTGAATAAGTTAAACTATTCAAAACTTCTCAAAAAAACTATAAGAATTTCTTGGTATAACAGAGAACCAAATAATTACAGAAATTTACCAGAATACAATGTATTTGTAAAAAAGATCGCTACAACTGTTACATCAAAAGAATTTCATGATTATTTTTCTAGATACGGCAATATTATTTCAGCACGATTAGTTGAAGATGAAGATGGTGATGTTGTTGGATATGGATTTGTTCTATATGATAAACCTGAATCAGCAACCTTAGCCATCCGTGAAGGAAATAATTCTGAATTAAAAGGAAAAAAGTTATGTGTAGGTCAATTCTTAAAGAACAAGCCTAAGAAATCTCCTCAATATAATAACGTGTATGTTAAAAACATCCCTAAAGTAATCTTCATATAATTATTCTTTAGGGCTATTCACAAAATGACGTTGAAACTTACTTTAGAAAGTATGGAGACTTAGGTTCAGTCTTAGTCAGAGAGCCAACTCTTCAAGGAACAAGCCTTGAGAATTTACCAGAGGGTAAGAGGAATGAGATTCTTCATCATAAATTTGCTTTTGTTTGCTATAAAGACCCAAAATCAGCAATGAGAGCAGTAAATGAAGTCCCTTATTATAAAATAGAAGATAAAAAATATAATACTGAGTTAGATAATTTAGTAGTAAAGTTAAGAAACTATAATGTAGTACCGGAAGAGTAAATAAATTTAATAAAGTTAGTCATGTTCATAAATTTGCTTGTTATATTATGGATAATGTAACAAACTATACAAGTGAAGTAGGAAGTCAAGAAAAGGTTAAGGAATTATCAGAAGTATTCTTAAAGGTAAATAAATATTTGTAATGTTTGCTAAATGTTCTGTAGGATCTTAAAGATAATTGTAACTTTTATAAAGTAAAGTGCAAAGACGACAGAATGGAATGTTGCCAGTATATAAACTATTAATTTCTATATTTAATAACTTCATAACTTATTTAATCTTAAAGAGCTCTCAAACAAAAAGAAAGAAAAAGAAAACTCCTTCAGATTTACGAAACAAATAAAAAATTAATAAGGGAAAAATATAAATTTTGCAATTTATACGTCAAAGGTCTTCCCGATAGTATCGATGAAGACAAACTTAGAAACTTATTCGAAAAATTCGGAAAAATTCGTTCTTGCAAAACTGTTCGAAAGGAGCTTTACCAATCGTATTTAGGAATAAAACGAAGTGTTAAAGTTTCAGGATTTGTTTGCTACGAGGAAGCTAAAAGCGCTAAGGCAGCTAAGACCGAACTTAACAACACTAACCCTTTCCCAAATCACCCTAAATTATATGTTGATTTCCATCAAACCAAAAATGAAAGAAACGAGTTTTTAAAGCTTCAAATGATAAACTCAACCCATAAAGCCTTCCAAAACATCGGAAGTGGATCAGGTGAACAAGCCTTTCCAGGACAAATGGGACAGATGCCCAAAGGAATGAAAGGGTTTGAAGGTATTTAATTTATATAATATAATAAACTATATAAATTCATTTTAGCCCGAGTATTTGGACCTCACATGCTAAGAAAATTCCCTCCTCAAACCGGTTTCGCATATCCTAAAAATCACAACCAGAATCAACATGTTCTTCCAATGAACCACCCAATGAATCAAATGTTCCCACAACAATTTAACTCTCAACCAAACTTTGGTCAATTCCAACAACCAGTAATGAACCAAGTTGATCCTAATCTTATGAATCCTAACGATAAAAGAGATTACTACGGTGATCAACTATTTACGAAAATTAGCTCAAATGTGCATTTTTCACAATTTGAAGAGTAACAATATAACTTAATTAATTTTATATTAATTTTAATAGATATTTTTCAAAAATTGTTGGTATCTTCTTGGACTTAGATGAACAATACATTGTTAGATTAATCGCTGATGATAAATATTTTGCTGATCAAGTCCACGAAACAGTTAGACAATTGAGAATGGGAGGAAAAATGTAATGATAACTGAAAGTGAATAGAAATTGAAAAATATATTCTGTTTATATGCTGAGTTTTTATTAAATTTATTATATTTTTTATTATTATTTTCGTTTATGCAATAAGTTATTATAAGCTATTATTATATTATTAATTATATTAATATATATAACATTAACTTTATTATTAAAACTATTAATAAGAACTTATTAAAATAAGAAGAAACAAATAAATACTTATCTAATTACTAAATTAAATGATTTAATATTATATAAGATTCATTCGTAATCAACTTTATCATTTTATTTTCTTATTACTTTCCACTTTCTTCTTTACATGATAATAGAAATTGAGCCCAGTTATCATTTTTAAATTCTTTTTTTGTTAATATATTATCAGCGGATGTATCCATAACTTCTCCAAATTTGAATATTTTATTGAATGTAATTTTTGATATTTTATCAGATATTAAATCATTTATATATTCAGGAATACTTATATTCTCATCAACATTTTTTTCTAAATTTTCCGATGAAGCAAATTTAAATCGAGACTGATCTCTTTTTCTATAAAGCTCTTTTCTGTTAAAGTGATTTTTTGTTTTTTCATTTTCTAGTTTTTCTTCATCGGTTACCTTATCACATGAAGAGACTTTATTTGATTCTTTAAGATCTTTACTGTCTTTACTACTTTTAAGTTCATTTATTTCTTTATTGTCTTTAGTTTCTTTGTCTGTGTTGATTTTTTCTGTTTTATCAACACTTTTATTAGTCTTTTTCTCAACATCAGATGTAGAGTTATTAGTTGCTGTTGAAGGATAATTAAGTTTACTTACTGTTTTGAAATTATTATCAGAGTAGGATTTATAAATTCCGTCATCGTCTTTATTGTCGTAGTAATAACCGTTACTATAACCGTCCTCTTCGTAGTATTCGTCATCGTAATAGCCATTGTAGTTGTTGTATGTTCTATTATTTGTGTATCCAGAATTATTGTAGTATTTATTTGGCTTTTTATAGTTTTTATTTTCTAAGTCGTTTTCAAGAACAATTTCTTTTGTAAATATAGTTTCAGGACTAGGTAAAAATGTTTTCTTTTTATTCATATTCATTATTTTCTTCCTATTTTCTGAGTTAAATATATCAGCGATTTTAATCGCAAACAATTGTTGTTCATAGAAAATATTTTTATTTGAATTCATGTCATCCTTTTATTTATAAATTTATTTTACTCTATTAATAATATCACTATCATCAGCAATTGAATGGAGATATAAACAATCTTTATTTGGACAGTCTAACGATTTTAAAAAAAATGAACAGTATCTTAATAAATATTTAATTCAAAGTATTTACTTGGTTGTTCCAAAAGAGGCTCTTAATAAATGTTCTTCTGCAATTGTATTATCAATTGATAATATACAAATAGAAGCTTCTTGTGGTTGAGAATAAGTAATATAGGCTGAATAACTTGGGCCGTTTGGACCATTTGGGTTATAAGCTTTTGTTTTATTAACTACTATTTTAGTAATTTGTCCATATTGCCCGAAATATTCATATTTAACTAATGTCTTATGTTATTATAGTATTACCTTTTCAGTTGAAATACTCGACGATAAACCTATTACATATACTAAATGCTTCTGAATTATTCTTACATTTTGTAGTTTTGACATATTAATTACTGGTTTTTTTTCCGATTTAGTTTTAACTGCTTTATTTTTGGAATTTTTATCTGGTGTATGATCCGACATTAATTTCTCTATATTAATAAAATTAATAAATAATTATATATAATTTTTATTTATTCTTCTAATTAAATAATAAGCAACTGTAATTTTATTTATATTTATCATTTTATTTTTAATTCTTATAACCTTAATGTATTACTAAAAATAATATTAAAAAATTCAATAAAAATTGTAATGGGATGCGGATGTCAAAAAGAAAATTTACCAATCGAAGAACAAACAAGACCAGGCATTATTCAAAAATCAGTATCATCACCTGATATTCAACGCAAATTATCTAATGTTAATGTAAATGGAAATGGAATAAATATAAATATAGACATGAATCATCCAGAATACGCAGATATTACAAACGTTTCTATTACAGCTCAATATACAACAAAAGGGAACTTAAAATCAATGAAAACTACTAATGTTAATTCAGCCAAAATTAAAGATCCTAGAAGGCAGTCATTAACCTTAAAAGAAAATTATCAATTAAACTTTAATGATGGTAATGAAAACTTTGATAGTAAAAATATTCAACATCGCACATTGATAAGGTCAGCCTTAACTATGAATTCAAACTCTCAACATGCAGAGATTAATTATTCAGCGCTTCAAATTGAAAAATATTTTAAAGATCAAGTTCCACCAACAGACAAAAAGACACCATTTGTAGATCCTTTATTTCCTCCTAATATTGATAGTCTAGTTACGAGAATATATAGACTTAAAGCAATTATGGAGCCTTTAATAAGAAGATCATTCCAAGGAGAAGAACAAGGAGAACATGATTTAGTAAAGAAAAGAACGATGAAGAGTTTTAATTATGATACTAAAGAAATTGAATGGTATAGACCTAAGGATATGTTTCCTGACGGCAAGTTCACAATTTTTGAAAATAAAATAGAAATAGATGATATTATACAAGGTAATGTAGGAGATTGTTATTTTATGGCAAGTTTAGCTGCAATGTGTAAAACTCCGCAATTAATCATGGAATTATTCAGACAATTAACTATTACAGAAAATGGATGTTATGAAGTTGTTATGAGAATAGAAGGAGTTTGGCAAGTAGTAATAATAGATGACTTTTTTCCTTGTCATAAAGCGACAAAAAAACCATTATTTGCTCAATCAAATGGAGGAGAATTATGGGTTATGATCTTAGAGAAAGCTTGGGCGAAAGTTAACGATTCATATTCAAATTTTATTGGTGGTTGGTCGAATGATGTATTATTTTCAATAACCAACTTTCCTGTAAATCATATTATTCACAAAAATTATTCAAGAGAAGATTGCTGGGATAAAATAAATGACCTTAAAAGGAAAAATTATATATTAACTTGTGCTTCAAAAGATGACCCAGCAATTGAGAAGTTTGGATTAATACGAGGACATTCTTTCACAATAATGGATATCAAACAAGGAGTTATTAAAGGAAGAAATATCTGTCTTTTAAGGCTAAGAAATCCATGGGGATACAGAGAGTGGAATGGTAGATTCAGTGATAAATCAAAAGAATGGGATGATCAAACTAGAAGCATATTTAACTTCTTCCCTAATCCTAATAAATCTGACGATGATGGTGAATTTTATATGGAATTTTATGATTATCTTAGATTTTTTATAATAACAGAAGTTTGTCAATTAAGTAATAAAGTTTGTCTAAAAGAATACGAAATTAATGATGTAGATGTAGGAAATATATTTGAAGTAAAATTTAAGTTTACATCAGACTTGAAGGTTCAAGGAATTAAACAATGTCACAGGTTCCATAGAGAAATACCTAAAGAAGCAGAATTAAATATGAATATAATATTAATAGAGAAGTTAGTCGATGAGGAAACTGGAAAAATACATCTTAAATATATTGACTCAATAACAGATGGAATATTTAACCCATTGCTTGATAGGAATTTAAAAGCCGGAAATTATTTAATTTATATTCATTGTGACTACAATTACTCAAACTTTGATAAAAGAAGATTATTTAGAATAAACATCTCATCAAACAAAGAATTTAAGTCTAAAAAATATAATCTTGACGACGAGAATTTTTCTTTCCTCGAAGGAATAATTAAATCATCTATATTTCAAGTACCTTCTCTACTTCAACAAGTAACTGAAGACAAGGTTTTATCTTCCTTAACTCTTAACAGATTTGAAAATACTTCTTATGGATTCTTTTACTTAAAAAACAATCTAGATTCTAAAAGTATTGTAGTCAATGTGGCATTTCATCTATTGAATATGTATGTAATTAATACTAATGATAAAATTTTATCAAATAAATTAAATGAAAAGGAAAATGTTCCGGAAAAGAGTTTTGAAATTGAACTAAAACCAAATGAGGAATTTTTAATACTTGGAATACGAAAACTTTATTATGAGCCGTTTTGTTTTGGAATTACTTGCAAATATATTGTTAGTCCTTTAGTAAAGTTAAGATTAAGTTTAGATGATCCTTATAAGAATTTCACAAAATTACTATCACTTTCACCCCCTTCTACACATCCTAAAACGGGAAAATACTATGACTTTATACATTCGAAGTTTCCAATTGACATTAAGAAGTTATGTGAAATAGTAAATACAAAAAACAATGCTGTTGAGATGTATACCCAGAAGTTTCCTGAAGAAATGAAAGAAATTCTAAAAATACCAAAAATTGGAGACATGGTAGATGTTACTTTTTATGATAAAACAAGAGTTGATGATAAGCATGGAACATACCTAGGAGAATGGAAGTCTAAAAATCCTTTTGTAAAACATGGAAGAGGAATGTTTATTTTCGATGATGGAAGTAAGTACGTAGGTCAAATTAAAGAAGATTTTTTAGAAGGATTTGGAAAACTTTATCAAATTACCGGTGAAATAATAGAAATACAATTTCAAGAAGATGAAATGCATGGAATAGGATATCTTACAAATAAAAAAGGTCAGAAAATAAAGGTTGAATACGACTACGGAGCGTTAATAAAAACATATGATTAAAATGATTAATTAATTGAACTTGATATTTTCAAATGGATTGTGATTGTAAATTTAGGAGGAGTAATTAATATATAATTTAAATGTTTATAAAATTATTATATAAAGATTGTTTATTAGATTGTAATATATTATATTTATTTTTCTTTGATTGTATGTTTTATTATAATTATAATTATAATAATATATTATTTATTTTTACTTATATTATTACATTATTAATTTGGGGATTGGGGATTGGGGATTGGGGATTGGGCCCAATCCCCAATCCCCAATCCCCAATCCCCAATAATTATAAC
>Ga0100378_1005113_pt1 | contig 12088 bp, 11 predicted proteins | sample CryGeymeta201502_FD_81535 | JGI IMG/M metagenome (GOLD analysis project Ga0100378, IMG submission 81535) | Groundwater microbial communities from Crystal Geyser aquifers in Utah, USA - Crystal Geyser metaG 2015-02 | ecosystem: Environmental > Aquatic > Deep subsurface > Groundwater | place: USA...
AATCCCCAATCCCCAATCCCCAATCCCCAATTTAATTAATTATTTTTAATAGAAATTATAAGTATAACAAATAATAACTAATAACAAATAATTTAATTTAATTTAAATTATAACAAATAACAATACAAATAAATTTCATAATTTTAATCAAAATGTATGCCCAAAAGAAGAAACTCCCAAAGAAAAGAAATAATAACAACGAAGTAATTAACGAAGAACCATATTCAGATCGAAATAAATCACAAGAATACATAAATGAAGATCCAAACGAAAACGAGGGAAGTAAAAGATTTTCAGAAGAAAATCAACCAGACGAATTAGATAATGTAAATGATATTGATCAATTTGATAGAAGTATTGAACGAGGAGAAGAAATGGTTAATTACGACAATATAGATCAAGCCTTTTTACAAACAAAAATGAAAATAAGACAGAGAAGTTTAGCTGATGGAGCTATAAAGCTTAATGTATTATTAGATGATATGGCTTCGGATAATATAGAATTATATGATAATAAAGATAATAACTATGAATTTGTATTAAACGATGACTTAGGCGATAATTATCAAATATATGTTGAAAGCTTAAAAGAACATAAATATCTTGCAGTTCCAAGTTTATTGCCTAAAACAAGATACGGCCACGCAAAAATAAGTGATATGGAAAGAGATAAAATAAGACCTAAAATGACAAAAGATAATAATATTTTATTTGTCTTAGAAGATAAAGATGATTTCGAACATGTTGATAAGCCAGATATAACTGAAAAAAAACATAAAGAAGATAAAGAAAAGAAGGAAAAGGAACAAATTCATAAAGGAAAAGCCGAAAAAATACTAGGAAAAGAAACTGAAGATGCCGTATTCGCTAAATTTGATGCTGATCTTACTTATTTAATAGGGACAATAGCAACAAGAATATCAAAATACTTTTTAGTTATACAAGGAATACTTGCAGGTAATAAACATAATAATATATTAACTAAATATAATTTACTAATATAGGTGTTTCTCTAATGAATATTATTATATTATACACTCTTGATCTAACAAATACAAATTATATTGCGTTTTTATCAAACTATTCGAATATTTTGTTTAATTTTATTTACTTTCTGACTTTTAGTTCAGTCGTTGGGGCAGGAGTTAAGTTTCTGAATATTTATAAAACATGTAAGTAAAATATAAATATAATATAATATATAACCTTTAACATAATTATCTTTACTTTACTTTAATTTAAAATTTAAATTACTTAACATAATCTTTTTACTAGATAATATAAAGTTCTACATAATAGGACAAGAAACTCAAGTTACTAAGTTAAAAAAAGAAATGATAATTGCAGGAATTATATTTATATGTAAGTAGTGCCTAAATTATATTAACATATTTATTAATAATATATTAAATCTATAGTTTATGTTATCAATCTTGGACTTTTGATTTACTTAGCTACTTATATTTCAAAATTATACTTTTCTAGGTATACTACAACAACTCTTCTTACTCAAGCAAATATTCTCACTTATAGAGATGTCTTTTTAGTTGCTGGGATTATATCACTGTTTAACTTTATATTTACTTCGTTTAGCTTGGGCAGCGATACCGAATATTTAGAATCTGCCGAGTATCATGTTGAGGATGCTTATGATCCAGAGTAAGATATAATAATTTAAAGCGTTTATTACTTTAAACATAATATATCTACTATTTTTATTAACTTTTATAATTAGTGCAACAAGTGATGATGTAAATACAAGAGCATCTGCTGAAAATATATTACAATAAAAATATAACTTTATACATTAGTAATGATCGGGAATCACATAAATAAGATAATCACACAATTAAATAATATAAATCTAACTTTAACTAAGAGTAATTAATATATAAATTTAATACATGTAATATATGCTAAATATGCTAAATATTCTAATTAATCAATTAACTTATTATAATAGATAATAACTAAATTACATATTATATTAGTGTATAAAATATAAATAATATAATTAATTTAATTATTATAATCATAAATTAACAAAATGCACCAAATAAACTCTATTAGTTTCAATCAAGACAATGTAAAATACTTATCACTAACTTTCTAATAAATAATTAATTACTTTACATAGACTCGCTTTTGTATATGTAGCAAACGTAATGTGAAATTATACCAAATTAACCCACTCAAGTGTATTAGTTCAACTAGTGATGATAAAGGACTATATAATATTGAGATTTCACTAGCAAGTTTATTTTACCAGACTAAAATTATATTATTCGTTGGGTCAAGTAGAAATTCAAATTATAACTATACTGAGAAGAAATTAAACTTGTATGACTTAGATAAGCAAACTAAAGTTGATTCTCAAACTTTTGATTCGGAAATTTTAAGCATTAAAGTTTTGAATAAAATTATATTTGTTACTACAAAAGAGAAGATGACAATATTTAATATTGTAGAAGAAAATAATGTTAAAAGAATGAAGTTTATAGATTCGATAAAGTTTCAAACGAATTTACTTGGTCTATTTGATATTTGTAAATGCAATAAAAATGATAACAAAAATTTAATCGCTGTAGAAAATCAACTCGGGAGTGTTGAAATATTTGTATTGTTTCACGATTCTCTTACACTTAATCCATTAAGTATAATAAATCCAGGGTATAAGAACTTACAGAAAATAATTATGACCCAGAATTTTCTATTCATAGTTGAAGAACAAGGAGTGTACATAAAGTGCTATTGCTCAAACGACTTTCAATTAATCTCCGAGCTATATCGTGGTAAAAAAACTTCAAATATTACAAATATTATCGAAATTGATGGAGCCTGTAAGCATGAAGATAATACTAAGGATACTAAGGATAATAAGAATAATATGGATAATAAAAAGATTGTTGATAACGATAAGGATAATCATATAAAATATATCGCTGTTTCATCCTCAAATGGAACTATCCATATTTATAGTATTGTACAATTAAGCAAGCAAGATAAGCAAAACGAAAGCAAAATCTCAATATCAAACTTTTTGAATAGCTCTTATAAATACTTAGTCGGCGATCAAATAAAATCTATAATAAAAATAAACCTTAGAGAATTATGTACTAATGACCTTGAATACAGAAATACAATATGTAATTGTAATAACTCAAACGAAATTGTATAATAAATAATATAATAATTTATAATAAAATAATATAGGTCTGTATTAGTTACACGGGAGCAATTTTCATATTCAGTGTTAACCTAATAAAACAAAGTTATGAACTAAAAGAAAAGTTAGAGTGGTACAATTTAGAAGATAATTTTGTCGATGTTAATATATCTATCAATTCTAAATTTAGCAACAGTGTAGTGTTTATAGAAAATAATGCTCTAGGGATAATGAAAAAGGAACTAAAAGATGAGCAGTTTTTAATAATACCTAAGACAATTTCTGAAGAATTTCAAGAAGAAGATGGCAGTCAAAAAATTATAAATATAGATGATGACTTATACAAATCACAACAAGATAAAAAAGACGATGAAAATAAGGAAAATAAAAGTCAATGGGCACTAATGAAATAAGATTTTCAAACAAATCATAAGATAGTACCTACATCTATAAATGATAATTGTATAAATAAAATAATCTATAAACGATAAATATAATTATAATAATTCTTCTTCTAAATAATATTATAACAACTTTAATTACAACTAATTTAATCATTAAAACATAACATAATTAATACTTAAATTTAAAACAAAACTTAATTAATTATTATATCTAATAATTAATTTTTATTATATATTTATTATCATAAATGAAAAAACATCAATCAGGTAAAGAATAATCATAACTCTAAACTAGTTAGTAGCTCCAGAAGAACAAACAGAAGAAATCACTTCCAAGCTCCATCAAGTCTTAGAAGAAAAATTATGAGTTGTAGATTAGCTAAAGATCTAAAAACTAAACATAGAGTTAGACATTTACCAATTGTTAGAAGTGACGAAGTTAAAATTTTAAAAGGTAAGCACATAAATCAACTTACATTAACTTACAATAATTAAAAAAGGAAAGGCTAAAGGAAAAAGTGGAAAAGTTATTCAAGTATATAGAAAAAGATGGTGTATTTATGTTGATAAAGTACAAAGAGATAAACAAAACGGTATGTATTATATTTTATAATATTATTATAGCTATAATACTTATATAATTTATTTAATAGGTCAACAAGTTTTTATCCCAATTAAACCATCATACTGTGTTATTGAAAAACTTAATCTCAATAAAGACAGAAAGAAATTATTAGAAAGAAGACAACAAGCTAAAGATGATAAACAAGGAAAATATACTGCTAAAAATATGAGCACTGTTAATTAAGGAAAGCGATGATAGAACACTTATATTTTGACTATTTTGATATTAAATTAAAACTAATAATTCCATTAATGTTCGATAAATCTCCTAAAGTAAATGTAATTACTAAAGTGAATAATAAAATATAAGTTTTTACAGTTTTTCTTCATTATAATTAATAAGTTTATAATATTCATGATAATATATTAATAAAAATTTAATAAGTTATAATTTATAAAATTAATTCAATAATTATTTTACATAATTAATAATACAAAATGTTGGACAAATCATACTCACGTGAAGAATATGTATATTTAGCAAAATTATACGAAAGAGCCGAACGTTATCCAGACATGGTACACTGGATTACTAAATTTATTCAAGTAGAACCTAAATTAAGTATGGATGAAAGAAATATCCTATCAGCTGGCTTCAAAAATATAATAGGTAGCAAGCGTTCTTCTTGGAGATTATTACAAAATTTAGAAAGAAAGGAAGAAAAAAAAGGAGGAAGTTCTAACAATAACTTAAACGGAGTACGTGAAATTAAAACAAAAGTAGAAAATGAAATGAGAGCAATATGCGATGATATACAAAGTATGCTTGATAAGTATCTTGTTCCAAATTCTAAGGATTCTGAAAATAAAGTGTTTTACTTAAAGTTAAAAGCTGATTATTACAGATATAGAGCAGAATTCACGAGCGGTAAAGAAAACGAAGAAAATACAAATAAAGCAGATAAAATATATAAAGAAGCCTACGAAATTGCTGAAAAAGACATTCCAATATCAAGTAGTACTCGTCTTGGTCTAGCTCTTAACTATTCAGTCTTTAATTACGAAATAAAAAATCTAAAGGAAGATGCATGCCAAATAGCTAAAACTGCTTTCGAAGAAGCTATAAAAATATTAGATGATCTTGAAAGAAGTAAGGCTAAAGACACAATTTTAATTATCCAATTACTTAAAGAAAATTTAATATTATGGAACAATGAAATGAACGAAGAAGAAGGAGAAAATTAATAGAAAAAGTAAAGTTATTGATAAAATTTAAATAAATAATTTTAATAATTTTAATAAGTTTATAACTAGTTATAATAAGAATAATTACAATAATTAAGAACAAAAATTATATTTTTAATTATTTGAAACATATTCTTTTAAGCAACTATAATAATTATTATTTAGCTGTATAAATCTAAGTCATCATCTTTAGTTTCTTTGGTTTTTTTCTTTGCACCTTCATCTGGCCATCCAAAGTTCGAATTTTTAGATTTAGAAGTAGTAGTGGAAGAAACTTCGAACTTTTGTTTGAACTCCATATATTTTTGTATATCTCCTTCATTTACGGAAATTCTGGCACTTTGGAAACCAATTTCGAAATGTCTTTTGGTTAAGACTGGAACTGGATCAGGGAGATCAAGCTAAAATATTAATTAAATGATTAAGAAATTATAATAATTTATATATAATACTTACATCCATGTTTTCTTTTCCGTCTTTTCTTAAAGTATTTCTTTGAATTTCGGCTTCGATTGACTATAATAATGTTAATATAATGTTATTAAGTATATAATTATGTAATATTATTACCTCTTTGATTGCGGCTTTGCAAGTTTGGTTACAGAGTTCTTTAAGATCAGCTCCTGAAAATCCTTTTGTTTTTTCTGCTAAGAATTCCATTGGAATGTTTTTATCGATAGGACTTTTTCTTAATATAGCCTTAATAATACTAAGTCTACTTTTTTCGTCTGGTAGTGGGATATAAACAAGTTGATCAAGTCTTCCTGGTCTGAGTAGGGCTTCGTCGAGAATATCGGGTCTGTTAGTGGCTCCGACAATAAATACGTTTTTCTTAACACCAATACCGTCCATTTCAGTAAGTAATTGATTGATAACTCTGTCACTAGCTTCTGAACCACCGCCACCTCCTCTTCCTCTACTGACACCGATAGAATCTAACTCATCAAAGAATAACACACATGGAGCACTTTGTCTGGCTTTATCAAAGATTTCTCTTACATTAGCTTCAGACTCTCCGAACCACATAGTTAAAAGTTCTGGTCCTTTAATCGAGATGAAATTTGAAGAACATTCAGTAGCAATAGCTTTAGCTAATAGAGTTTTACCACATCCTGGGGGTCCATAAAAAAGTACACCTTTACTTGGGTTCATTCCGAATTTTAAGAACATGTCTGGATGTTCTAAGGGATATAGAATCATTTCTTGTAAGCTTCTTTTTGTGTCTTCTAATCCTCCTATATCGTCCCAGGAGACATTTGGTACTTCAACTACGGTTTCTCTTAAAGAACTTGGATTGGTTACACCTTCGGCGTGTTTGAAATGAGCATCAGTGACGGCCATACTATCTAAAATAGCAGCGTCGATTTTATCATCTTCGATATCGATAATATCCATCTTTTCTCTAATACATTGAAGACCGGCTTCAGTACATAATTGTGCAAGATCAGCACCAACAAAACCGTGAGTAGCTTTAGCAATTTTTGAAAGATCAACATCTTCAGCGAGTTTCATATTTTTAGTGTGAATTCTTAAGATTTCCATTCTTCCGGTTTCATCAGGTACTCCGATATCAAGTTCTCTATCGAAACGACCGAAACGACGTAAAGCGGCATCGAGACTGTTTGGTCTATTTGTAGCTCCCATAACAATTAATTGTCCTCTTGCTTTAAGTCCATCCATAAGTGTTAATAGTTGGGAAACGATTCTTCTTTCGACTTCTCCTTGTACTTTGTCTCTTTTTGGGGCGATTGAGTCAATTTCATCAATAAAGATAATAGCTGGTGAGTTTTTCTCAGCTTCTTCGAATGCCTTTCTTAAATTTGATTCGGCTTCTCCCGCCATTTTTGACATAATTTCTGGTCCGTTAATTAAAAAGAAGAAAGCTCCTGTTTCGTTAGCTATGGCTCTTGCGATAAGTGTTTTACCTGATCCTGGGGGTCCGAAGAGGAGTACACCTCTTGGTGGTTTAATACCTAAAGTTTTGAATAAAGTAGGATGTCTCAAAGGTAATTCTATCATTTCTCTAATTTGAGCTAATTGCTTTCTGCATCCTCCGATATCATCATAACCAATACCGTCTGCTTTCTCTTCATCTTCTCTTTTAATTGGTTCTCCTTCAGTGAATATCAATGTTTGTGTTCCGACAATACAATAGTTCTCTGGGTCTGTCTCAACTACTTTAAATTCGACTGGTCTGAATCCTCCTCTTACAAGGAAAGTATCTCCTTTATGTACTGGTCTGAATACATCTTTAAAATAAGGAATTAAGTAAGTTTGTGTTAAGTCTCCGGTTAATCCTTCAATAGTATCTTCGAAAGGGAGAATATGAACTCTTTTTCCCATTGGTACGTTAGGTTGTTTAGTGACTGATACTACATCAGATAGTCTTTCTCTAATATTTCTTCTTATAACTTTGTTCATTCTAATCTTATCATCGGCTAATACACCTGAATCGTCTGGGAGAGCAAAAGCTAAAGTTTCTTTTCGTTTTTTTCCTTTTAATAATACTGTTTCGGCTTTGAAAATCTTTAGCTCGTCCATCTTTTTTTGAGTCATTTGAACAACTGAATTATCATCATTGATGGCTTCTTCGACCATTAGCCTATGAGGGGCTTTCTTTCTATCCATGATTGAGGTTGAAAAGTCCTTTTTTTCTATGTGTTGTGACACAACTTTTGATTTGTCTTCGTTTTCCATTTAAATTAATATAATGATTTTAATTAATAATTTTAATAGTTGAGTTAGAGATGTATGGTTAATTTTGTTTTAAACAATAAATATTTAAATAGTATTTATAGTATGGTAATTAGAAAAGCAATTATACTTAGAATAGTATATATTAATATAAAACTTAATTTAACAAATCAACAAATAAACAATTAAACAATAAAAAAATTAAACAATAAAACAATTAAACAATAAAATCATTATAATATGGACCCAACTGACAACTTAATGAATGTTATTTCAGACAATAAAGACATGTTTGGGAAACTTTTTCCTAAAAATAAAAAGGGTAAATTCGGTAAAGATGAATCTAATACTAACTCAAACCCTTTATCAGATCATCTAAAGAAAAAACCAAAATTCCAAGGAATTGGTAATTTATCAGAAACAACTAAATCTGATGAAACTCATGACCTTGATTATTTACGATTAAAAAGGTTTAATGAGATATGTTGTAGTGATATGCAAAATAATACGAAGTATCCTACAAGTTTTGTGATTTTAAAATGTTTAGAGAATAATCAAGATGTAAATACAAATATAGGTTCAGGATTAACTATGTTAGCTGAAGATTTAAAAGGTCATAAAACTATAGTAATAATCCACGACTACAGTGGTGACAAAACTAAATTTACCAATGGAATTACATTCCGAGTCTTTTCTCCACATTATATCTTTTTAGACAATAAATCATTAATTAAAGTAAGCCAAGCCGAAAATATAATGCTTGATCGAGAATGGGAAGAATTTGGTAAATCAATATCACTAGACGAAAAAAAGGCTGATGAAATAAAGATAGAAGGTAATAAGTATTTTGAAAATAATAATTACGAACAAGCATTAGAAAGTTATTCAAACGCAATTGCTTTATTTAATAGAAATCCCATATTTTATTCAAACCGTTCATTTACTTACTATCATTTAGGATTATATTATCAAGGACTAAAAGATGCAGAAAAAGCTATCAGCCTTGATATAGAAATTAACAAAAAATCTGAAAAAGGCAACACAAATAAGATTAATAACCCAATAAAAGAAAGCTTCTTTGGTAAACCGAATACTAATATCAATCCCAAGTTTATTTACAGAAAAATTGTTAATTTGATAGGTTTAGAAGAGTATGATAAAGCTGCAAAGTTACTGGAAGAAAATATTAATACTTTAGCTACAGATAGCCAACATAAAAAAATATTAGATGATTTTAAACTATTATTAGTCAATGTAAATAAATCAAAGAATCAATCAATTGGGAAGTTAGACTATATTCCTTTTATAAAATGTTACAAGGAACAGAAGAAACTTCCTGATATGGCAACTTTTATTGGAAATGTTGAAATTTTACCGTCGAAAATTCATGGAAGAGGCCTATTTGCAAGTAAGGATTTAAAACAAGGAGAAATAATTATTGTATCAAAAGCGTTAGTTTTTACGAGAGATCAATCAACTGGAAATAATGACTTTTTCTTGAAGTTAGAGTTATCGCAAAAGCTCAAGGAGAAACTGAAGAAGTTATCTAACTCGTGTAATTATACAAGTAATAAGCTAGTGTATTTGGATTATAATAAAAATTTGAAAGCTAATAGTAAAAAGGATATAAATAATATTCAAATAGATATTTTTAAACCTAACTCTCTAGAAAGAATTTCAAATTACAACTTTGACGAAAATCTCATTCTCTCAGACGAAATCCTAAACTCAATTATCGAACATAATAGTTATATCGACTACGCAAGCTATATTAATATTAGTAAAATCGAAGACACTTTCTTTACAAACATAAAAACTAGTACTAATTTTGTTCTTGGATCAGGGTTGTGGTTCGTTCCTTCATTTTTCAATAACTCTTGTATTGAAAATGTTTCTAAGTTCTTTATCGAAGACTATATGATTGTATTTACAAATAAGAATATTAGCCAAGGAGAAGAATTGCTAATGAGTTATTGTGAAGATATGACCCCTTATGAAAAAAGAAAAGAAATATTTGAGTCAAGATATATTTTTGTATGTAACTGTACTAAGTGCAATTTTGAAAAGGAGAACTTAGAAAAGCTTGCAAATTTAAAAAGTTCTGTTGATAATTTGTTTAAAAATACGGACTTTGATAAAAGGGAAGAGATTATTAAATTAGTAAAGCAAATAGAAGGGAATTTTATTAAATTGGAAAAAGATATAGAGTTTGTTAATAATTATTCGCTTCCGTTGATTTTATTGAATGCTTTTAATGTTTTAGATAATACAGGTATGAATTTAGATATGAGTTATAACGATATAAAATACAAAATCTTATACTACATCTGCAAAATGGACAATCTTAAATTTTACTGGATAGCCAAATTCCTTGTATTAAGTATTGAAATAGTAAAATTTGACGGAAATAGACCAGACGAATTCGAATTCTTTAATAAGAAATTCGCAGAGAAATTTGGACCACTAGATGACTTTATAAAAGAATGGCTTAACTTAGTAAGATAATCATAGAAAATAAGAAAAAATAACGAAAAGTAACTCATATTTCATAATATAATTAAATTATATTTAACAATTAAAATCACTAATAATCACTAATAATTACTAATAAAAGTATTATTCTATAACTATATACTATATATTTATAATTATTATTTCTTAAATATTTATTTTAATTTATAATATTCAACTATGACTTCTGAAATTATTACAAGACCATATTACATTGAGGAACAAGACAAACACCAAATGAAAATCGATCACGATGCCTATACAAGTGATGATACATTAAAACTTAAATCTAGATCAATGAACTTAATCAAGCATAATCCTAATTTGTTTATTAATAAAGAAAAAGGATCATTCACCCAGATTATAGGAGGATCAAGAGCAATCGCTACTATATTACTATGCGGAGGCCTAGCTTTTGGATACAGATTCCAAGTAAATAAACTAAGACATTTATCAACTAGAGAGGCTATATGGTTTTCAAATGTTTACTTCTGGTATGGATGTGGACTTGGTTTTGTTTACAGTGGACTATTCTTTTGGAATTGGCAAAGACATTTCAATGATACTTGTGCAGGTTTCTTATTTAAAAGATATCCAGGATCAAAAGCATTACGAAGAACTAATATTTATTCATTGAAAGATCAAGAAAATGAAGATGAGTGTTATAGATTTACAAGTACTTATATGAATTCATTCCATTTGTAAAAAAAGTAATTGAAAAAAGATTGAAAGCACAATAACAATAACAATTAATAACAAATAACAACAAATATTATTAACAAAATATGATTTATTTTCTTAATAAAAATATGTATATTCTAATTGTTGTATAATTTTTGATTAGTATTGTGTATAGTTTATTATATTGTTTAATTGTATTATTGTATTTTAATTTTAATTTGTTTTACTTATTATTAAGTTATATTATGTGAAATAAGATTAAATAAATATTTTAATACAATATTTCATTATTTGAAATTAATAACCGTATATAATTATAAGTAAGTAAATTATTATATTTAATACTTATAAAAGTTTCCAACAATATTTCTTAACAAATCTTCAATTGAATCATATAATTATTTGTTTACTTACTTTTCCTTGTAAGTGGGCCATCATCTTTAATATTTTATCTCCTAACTCCTTTATCTTTTCTTTTTTTTCTTCATCTTCGTCTTCATATGGGTTTGGATTTATTTTAATATTATCCTTTCTCATAGAGTTTATTCTTTCTGGTATATAATCCAAAGGAGCTATTACTAATACCTTCATATTGCGATTAAGTTTGAAACATGGGCTAGGATTAGTAATAAATATAGGAAGGTGTATTAAATCCATTTGTATTGAGTCTAATATAGCTTTATTTGAGTAGCTATTGTTCTTAAGCCAACGAAGATATGAGTTAAATTTCTGATTAAAGTTTTCTATTGTGTCTTCATTGTCATCTTCATCTTCTTCGCTATCATCATCTTTGTCTTTGTCATCAATATTTTCTTTATTAATT
>Ga0100378_1005115_pt1 | contig 12080 bp, 14 predicted proteins | sample CryGeymeta201502_FD_81535 | JGI IMG/M metagenome (GOLD analysis project Ga0100378, IMG submission 81535) | Groundwater microbial communities from Crystal Geyser aquifers in Utah, USA - Crystal Geyser metaG 2015-02 | ecosystem: Environmental > Aquatic > Deep subsurface > Groundwater | place: USA...
CACATCTTTCTTTGAATAATATACCACCTTTGTCAATCCTCTGAAATCTTACTACTTGTGTATCACGGTTACACAATTGTAGTGTTTCTGTTACGCACATTACTGCAAGAAGAAAAAACTTAATATTTAGCTTCATTTACTAGATTTATAAATAAAATAATATTATAAATTAATAATCTTTATTTAAAAATATTTAATTGAGATGATTCGGAATATTTAGTTATAATATAAGTATATTAAATTACTGCATATTTTTCAAGTAACTTGCTTGCTTGCTTAAGATTTTGTATATATAATTATATAATTATATATTTTAAAAATAACTTAAATAAATATGTATTGTATGAATTATAGATTAGAGAATATTCAGAAAAATTTAATGTAGTAATGTTATGATGTTATGATGTAATAATAAATTAATATTAAAGATATTTTCATTATATTCATTTTGATCATTTTAGTTAACCTCTAATAATGTTTGTTTTTAAGTATTGTATTGTTAAGTATTACATTGTATTGTAATCTATTGAAATGTATTTTAAACTATAATTACATTTGTTTAACTTAATAATATAAATTATTAAATTTTATTAATTGTATATTTATTAACTAAATCAACAATATACTTTTAATTTATTTAATAAATTAATTTAAAATGTATATAATGAAACTCAAAATTATATCTAAATATACAGCATATTAGTAAAACCATTTCTTTACCTTCACTATCTTCATCTTCCAATAATTAATACAAAAAGAATAGTTCTTATAAATTAATAATACTTTATACTTTAATATATTTAAACAATTAATTATTATATCTCCTAGCTGATTTTAATTTTTATTATTTTAGCAGCCATATTCATTTTATTATAGTTTATTTATTAAGATTTAACATGAAATATTCTATGAAGCTAAATTCTTTAAAGAAAAAAATAAAATTGAGAAAAGAAGTAAAAGACGAAAAAAGAAATGGACTAACGACAGACAAAAAATTACGTAGAGCTTTAGGCTTCAAAAAGAAGTAAGTTAGTAAATTAATAATAATTATTACGATAGAGCCCTTCATATCCCTAATGCTATTCTTGCAGATAAGATTCTAAAAGGTTCGTTAGATACTAACTTAATCATGACTGCTAAGAATAAAAAGTTTCTTAACTCACTTCAAGGAAAACACAGTGATATCAGCGTAGAGAAACTCATCATGAGGTCTTTTAAAATTAACAAGCGTCAGAAGATTAAAAAAGTCAAACCTGAGGACAAAATGATATTTAAATTCAAAAAAGAGCCAGAAAAGAACAAAACCCATTGGGATCATGTCATAGAAGAAATGGTATTTATTTACTTTAAGTTTTGATTTTCCCTTTTATTTTAGCATTTTTTATTTAAAATTTAATTATTAATTCTTAAAGCAAAAAGTTTAGAATTTTAACTTTTAACTTTTATAATTTATAAAATAGAAATGGATGCATAATGACTTTGAAAAAGAAAGAAAGATGAAAAAGAAGTTTGCAAATGATATGTCTAAGAACTGCAAAAAATATTTCGAAACTAAACACATTGAAAATGAAAAAACTATAAGAAAAAGAGAGCTAGATTTAATTAAAAAATCAAATTTATTAGGAAGAATGGTAACAAACTATTGGAGAAAAATAGAAAAAGTTTCTAAACATCAATACGGAATCACACTCCAAGAGAATAAAATTCAACACCAACAGAATAGACTTCTTAACTTTATTAATAAATTACAGAAGATTAGCTCTAAAGTTTCTAGTTGTCTTAATCCAAATTTGCAAGTATTATATATTATTACATGTTAATTTATTATTATTAAGAAAGAAAAAGTTGATGATAAAGAAAGTAGTGTAGCTGTCTCCACAAATTTATCTAATTCAATAGTAACAGAAGAAAATAATACTGATAAAATATTCTTAATAGTACAGAAAAATGAAATAGGAAAGTACGAAGTCGTCGACAATGAAGAGGCAATAATAACCCAGGCTGCCCAATGCGCTGAAAAGTTTCAACCAACAGGCGTTAACCTATCAGCTTCTAGTGTCAAAACAAAAATTCCATTTTTAATCCAACATACATTAAGGGAATATCAACATATTGGATTAGATTGGCTAGTAACATTACACGAAAATAAAATAAGCGGGATATTAGCAGACGAAATGGGACTTGGAAAGACAATTCAAACAATAGCTTTTATTGCACATTTAGCATGTGAGAAGGTAACACTAATTATATCAATTATATAATTAAACATATTTAACATATTTAGGGTATCTGGGGTCAACATCTTATAGTCGTGCCAACAACTATTATATTAAACTGGGAAAGAGAATTCATGAGATGGTGTCCAGCTTTAAAAATACTATGCTACTATGGAAATCAAAAGGAAAGAAAGGCAAAAAGGTACGGCTGGCATAAATCAAAAACATTTAATGTTTGTATTACTAGCTACAAGTTAGTTATTCAGGACTATTCAATTTTCAAAAGAAAGAAATGGTACTTAATTGTATTGGATGAAGCTCAGAATATTAAAAACTTTAAATCGAAAAGATGGCAAATGATGCTTAACTTCAGAGCGAAAAGAAAGTTACTACTAACAGGAACTCCACTACAAAATGATATTATGGAAATATGGTCTTATATGCATTTTCTTATGCCGAACTTGTTTTTCTCAAATGAAGATTTTAGGGATTGGTTTTATAATCCATTCTACAAGGCTATTCATTATAACTCAAATTTAAACAAGAAGCTTATATTAACTTTACATAAAATTTTAAGACCTTTCTTATTACGTAGACTAAAAAAAGATGTAGAAAAGCAGCTTCCAGAAAAAATTGAGCACGTGATATATTGTGAGCTTACAAGAAGACAGAGATATTTATATGATGAATATATTAATTCTGACAACACACAAAACACTCTTCAAAAAAGTAATAATATACTTAACAATTTATTTATTTTATTAACTTTTAGATGATTACTTTAGTATCATGAATGTTTTAATGCAATTAAGAAAAGTATGTAATCATCCTGATATTTTTGAATCAAGGGATTATGCAACTCCTAATAGACAATTGTTTAATATAAACTATTTTGTACCATATCTAGTCCTTACAATCTTTACTAAAGAGCCAATGCAGTCTATTAACTATAAGAACCTATTTTTACTATTTGAAGAATTTGAAAAGGTTTCAAAAATAGATTACAGCTTTTTAATAAGAAATTTTCCAACAAGGCACTTTCATAAAATATATAGAGATATAATAAGAGGAAAACAAATCCTTTGGAATCCAAACTATATGATAGGGGAAGGCGAAGTATTATTCAAAAGAGATTATGCTGACTCAACCATACTTTTTGAGTCAAATACCACTAATATAAGATATAATAATCATGAAGATGGAAGTAAGAATCAAATTCCAATCAATATACAAAATTTTGTATGTGCAACAAATATACCTCTTATTCATAATATTTCTCTATCACATTATATGGATATTTTAAATACTAACTATAACAATAGTAAAGAGTATCTCAATTCAGTTTTCAAAGAGAATATCACAATTAACAAGAATAAAAAAGACAATATTAAATTACAAACCCTTTATAATAATGATTTACATAGTAGAAAAAGTATTATATACAAGAAACCTTTATATGGAAATGACTTAGTTAAGATAATCAAACTAAATTTACTTGCTAATGACTTCCATTTTAGTAAAAATATTGTATATGGAAATCAATATAAAACTTATACAATGAGGAATATTGTTTGCAGTTCTATATTTAATAAATTATATCATAGTGACAGAAGTGATAGTAAACATAGTAATGAAGTCAATGAAGCTAATGAGAATAATATTAACAGTGAAGTAAAGTCAAAAATCAAATATTATTATAATAATGTTAATTATGAGGGAATTTATGAAGGTACTGATGCTATGGATATAGAAAATAATAAAGTAATGGAAGATGACAAAGGTGACAAAGATGATGATAATGGTGATAAAAATGAAGTTTCAAAAGATAATATTAACAATATTCATTTAATTGAACACATAAACGGAAACATAAATGTAAAAGTCTCTGAAAACGGAGACTTTATTAAAGGCCCAATCAATGAAGGAAACCATATTGATACAAAAAAGGATATGGATATCGAAGTTGTAATTGGCGAATCAGAAAATGATAATAAGTCTGTTAAGTCATCTAAGTCCGATAAGTCAGTTAAGTCAGCTAAATCTCTAATAAAAACTAATAAAAAAGGCAAAAAGGTAAGATTCGATGAAATGAATGATAATATTACCAAACCAACTAGTGAAAGTTTATTAAATGGTATTAAAGAGCAACAAGAAAAAAATCGTAAAAAATCATCAATTTTAAAACGAAAACCAGAAGACAAAGTAACAATCATTGAATCTAATGATGATAATATCTTTAATAAGAAATCAAATATTCCATTTATTCATGAAGTAAAAACTAACTTTACAGAAAGTAATCTTAATCCATCTGAAACAGTCCATTTTATCAACACAGAAAACTTTAAAAATTTGATTTACACTCCTCAGAAGTTTTTAAACATTTGCGAAGACTTAATGCAAAACTTTAGAATTCATATTCCTAGTGTTATTACTTCTGGTCCTAGAATGATACCTAGCAAATATAATACCGAATATTATGTAAGTTTTAATATAAAGCTAAGCATTGTTTTGTTATTTAACTTAATAACCTTACTTTACTATTTACATAAAATTATATAACATTACATAACATATATTCTAAATAATTATAGCAAACAAAAAACAAATATCAAATGGTTTACAATGGTCTCAATAGAATTCCATCTGTTCAAAGATACTTTTCTCTTTTCAAAACTATATCTTTCCCAGATAGGAAACTGGTAGAATTTGATTCAGGGAAATTAATAAAACTTGCTTCCTTATTGAAAAGATTAAAATCTAATAAGTCAAAGTGTTTAATATTTACTCAAATGACAAAGATGCTAGATATCTTAGAAATATTTTTAAACTTACATGGTTATAAGTATGTACGATTGGATGGCTCAACTAAAGTAATTAACTAAATATATTAAATCATATTAAATATATTTTATTAAACATTTATATTAACATAACATAGGTTGAAATGAGACAGACAATTGTCGACCGTTTTAACAAAAACGAAAAGATATTTTGCTTTATCTCCAGCACAAGGTCCGGGGGTATCGGGCTAAACCTCACAGCTGCTGATAGTATAGTCTTTATAGATACAGATTGGAATCCAGCTATGGATAAACAAGCTCAAGATCGTTGTCATAGAATAGGGCAAACTAGAACAGTCCATATTTACCGTCTAATTACATTATCTACTATTGAAGAGAATATTTTCAAAAAAAGTATTCAGAAAAGAGAAATGAATTTTGTTATTATGGAAGATGGGAAGTTTGATACAGATAACTTTTCCAAAATTAATTTTAAGTCTGTAGTACAAGAGGAACATCTTCTTAAAGAACGTGAAGAGGAAGAGAATCTTCAGTCCTCAGCGAAAGGAATGCTTGCTTTTGAGAATCTGAAATTTGAAAATGAAGAAGAACAAAAGAATATTGAAGACTTATTGATTAAAATTGAAGATTTGGAAGACGTACAAGCTTTTAAAAATGCTAGTAAGGAAATGCTTGATGAGTATGAGAAAGAAAATATTGAACAGCAATTTATCAACAATGATGATGTTGATAAAGACAGAGGTGATAATATAGAAGCTAAAGGAGAAGGTCAAAATAGTAATTTAAAAAGAATCGATTTATACGCATTAAATTTCTTTAACAAGTACTTTACTTTCGATGACTTCGTAAGAGAAAAAGAGCTCAAAAACAATATGAATGTCGCATTTTTAAATAAAAATGCAAGTGATGAGTCTGAAGAATTTGATTTAGGTCCAAGTGATAACGAAGAAGAAAAGATTAATAAACTGGTATAGAATAATTAATAAATTATTAATTAAATTTACTAATATAATTTAGGACTTGGACAAGGCATATGAGATGTATTTATCAAAGAAAAAGCAAATTATGAAGTTGTATGAAGAGAGAAAGGACGACGAAGAATAAATATAGCATTAGCTATAATTTAAAATTAATATGTTACAAATATGTTTAAATTTAAGGTTATTAAATTATAAAATTAATAATATAAAAGTGTTAAATATTAATTATATAAATAATTATATTATATTATTATATTATAAACTTTATAATTGTAATAAGAAATTTTATAATAATTTTAGTATTTATGATTACTTTATTTATCATTTTATCATTTAATGTAAGCTTAGCTTAAAATTGTATATCCTTTTTTAATTGCTTTTTCTTTTTGTTCTTCTCTTCTCTTAGTCTTTCTAAAATCTTCTTTTTATTTTTTGTCATCAACATTTCATTTAAATGTGTATCTTCTTCATTTACTTTCTCTTCACTAAGGAATTTAAATTAAGATTAATATTAGAAATAAACATATAACGTATAAGCAAATAAAAAATTTAATATAATTACACTGTATTGTTTTCTCTTCTTTCTACTTCAACTATTTCAACTGGCTTATAGTTTCCTTTTAATGTTGGTTTATAATCATCTCCATTGTATTCATAGAAAGGTGATAAATGCGATGGAAGTTTCTATATAATTTAATATAATAATTTTACTTTGCCGGGTGCATAGTCTGAAATAGGAAGTAATGTTTTTGAATTAATACTGTCAAATATCCATTGAGGTTGAACATACTCTTTATTCTTAATAATAATTATATTTTCTTTTGGTCTATCACAGATATAATGGGTGATTCTTGGGTCTTCATCGTTAAAGGCTGAATTGAAAGAGTCATCTCCCCATATTCCTCCGCAAGATGATATGATTAAGCCAAGAATTTCTTTAGGAGTTTCTCTATTGAGGAAAAAACTAAAAAATTATATAATTATTATATTGTTATATAGTTTATATAGTTTATATACACGCAATTTTTAAAGAATGATTTATATGCTTTATTCTCTTCTTCTTTTTTTAAGATCTTTTTAAGTTCTTCTGAGTCACAATTGAGCTCGTTACTGTCAAACTGAGATTTGCTATTGATTTGATCTTGTAGATTTCTTATGTCTAATGAACTAAAGCCGAAGAAAGGTTCGTCAACGTTCTCGATTGGAGGTGGGTATGCAAGACCGATATCTTTATATAGTTTAAAGTTGACAAACTTAAGTAAGTTAGTATAGAGTTCAAGGAAGCTAAGCATAATCTCGTAATCTATTTCAAAACTAAGTTTTTGAGGATAGTTAAATGGAGATAACCATGTTATTTCATTTCCCATTATCTCAGCGTTTAAATATATTCCTTTGATTGAAATGAATCCTTTTCTAAAAACTTGAGCTACGGAGACGTAGAAATAGAATTCTTTGGTAAGTCTTTGGCATAATTTAACAGTTTCGGTCTCTAATAAAATAATAATTAAAACATAAATATAAAATTCTTAACGAAATAATGAATATTATATCTGATACTTACTTATATTTAATAACTCGTGCTTAGGTAGATTTGAAAATAAATGAATGAGGCATAAAGCATCATCTAAATCATTTAAACTATCAGTAAATTTTGGATATCTTTCTTTAATAATGTGGTCAATAGAATATACTGGCCTATTCTCTTTAAGTTTTCCTACGTCAAATTTCTGTTTCTTAGCCTTAGCCTTTTTTATTTTCTTCTCATAAACTTGTATCTGTCTGAATTTAGTAAGTAATTTCTCAGTTGATAAATATTTTATATCTTTTGAAAGATAATAAGTTTTGTTAATTCCTTTAAATTTCTTTTTTGGTTCTTTAGGGAAAATTCCTTTAAGTATACATAAACGTCTAAAATTAATATTATTTGTTAATTTACCTAAATTCTCTTAGGGTTAGTTGCAATTTTCTAAGTGCTTGAGACCTTGTAATATATTTGTTAACATCACCAGTTGTTCCTTTTTTAAGCTTTTTACCCATTAAGATAATAAGATAATTAAATTTAATATTATTGCATAAATATAATAGTAATAAATATATTTGTTAATTAATAATACAAATAATACAAACATATAGTGTTAAAATGACATTACAATGAAATAATATTTGAATTGTTGTAGTAATAAATATTAAGTTATTAAGTATGTATAATTACTAAATACATTATTTCTTTAAGTATTATTTTCGATTTGTTTAATTTAAAAGCGATATAACCTTTTATTGAATTCATCAATCACAATGATTAAATGGATGATTTTCTAATAACATTATTAATTAAAATATTTTTGAATAAACTAAAGTATCTTCAAAAAAGAAACCACTGTCAGTATTTCTTCTTTATTATGACTACTTCATCTAAAGTTAATAGTAAATTTGTTAATAAGTTAATAAATAAAACTTATAATTAAAATATTGTAACAAATTTAATGAATTTTATTTACTTTCATCAGCAATTTGATCTAAGTTTTGTCGACTAGGCTTACTTGGTTTTGTCTTTAAATTATTAAGAATTTGTAAACTAGCTTGTACTTGTTCTGTTAAAAGTTATTTAAATTATTATGTGTTATAGTATAAAATAGTTAATATAGTATAATTACCACTATGAATTGCTTTTTTATTAGGTGACTGATTAACTAAATGGTCTAATAAATTTGTTAATAATTTTATAATACTTAAATCCTTATTTTCATCGTTTTCATCTGCTTTATCAATATCAATTTCGTTATTATTTTTGTTATTATTTTCATTATCTTTCTTTACTTTATCTTCAGTTTGATATGTAGATACTTGCTTATTTACCTCTGGACTTTGAGGGTTAGACTTATGTTTTATTTTAATTTCAATATTTTCAAGGTTAGAATTATTTGACATATTAGACTTAATAGAACGAAAATTATTTACTTCCTTTCCACTTTTCTCATTCTCTTTATCTTGAGTTTTTATAATAAACTCTTGTTTAACATTTACATTTACATTAATTATATCACTTTCTCTAATTTTTGATTGTGGTTCTTTATCTTTGTTTACTTTATTTGTGTCATTATCTGAATTATATTTATTATTCAGATTTTCATGCTCTAATGCAGAAATTGCCCTAATAGCATTTTGGGGCTCTGTTTTATTATTATCTTTTGAATTTCTTTTACTATTTATTTTATTTTTATGAGTTGAGCAGGAGCCCATCTTAATTATTATTGATTACTACTATATATCAAATTAAGAAGTTTAAAAAATAAATATTAATTATTTTTAAAAAAATTAAATTATATAAATAAACTTATTAACTTTATTGTATAATATATAACTTGTAAACACCATTCTTGAATTAAATAATGCAATTTTTAATAAAAAATAAAAGCCATATAATTCTTTATAAAAAACTTCATACAATATTATTACTATTTTTGTAAATAAATTATATTATTATTTACTTCATTAATTATATTTTACACATTAATATTTTCTTATACAATTATTAATTTAATAAATTACATCTTAATAAATTATATAAAAAATGATAGAAGGAATAATTGAAAGAATTATTGTTAACTATATTGGAGATTATATTGAAGATTTAAACAAAGATAAATTTTCAATAGGGGTATTTAATTAATTTAATTCCAAATTTCATATACTAACTTTGATTAATCATATTTATTTACATTATAATTAGATCTTCAACGGAAATTTATCTCTTCAAAATATAGTTCTTAAAGACAAAAAAATAAAAGAATATAATTTACCATTTGAATTAGGCTTTGGTATCATAGGAAAACTAGATGTTACAATTCCTTGGAAAAGCAATTTTACTGAAAAAACTGTTGTTATCGTAGAAAACGTTCATATAGCACTATGTATAATCATATTTATTTATAAATTTCTCATAAAATTATTAAATTATTAAATTATTATATTTTAAATTATTATAGCCTTACTCGACAGCAAAAAATGGGATTTCTTAGATTTAATCTCTTTTAAAACAAAAATTGAATCGATCAATAGTTTTATGCAATCACGGATGGAAGATCTTAAAGAAAAGTTTAATGTTGACGATAAAGCAATGGGATTTTTAGATAAAGCCCTCATAAAAATTATCGACAATCTAAATATTAAAATAAAGTAAATAAAATATAGCAATTTTAATACAAATTTAATAATATTTACTTAACTTAACAATAGAAATATTCATATACGTATTGAAAGTGAATCAGCTGATAATCCATTTTCACTTGGTCTCTCATTAGAAGAAATAACATTAAGTAATACAAATGTTTTATGGGAGGAAAAGTTTATTGATAGGAATAAAGAAACAAACGCTAATATATTTAAACTAATGAAAATCAGCAACTTTGGTTTTTACTTCAATACAAAAGAGAAGTCTTTTATAACTGGCTTATCAAATAAGAGTTCAATGCATAAGGCTATGATGAGGATGTTTCCAGTTAATTCACCGTTTATTGAGAATATAGAATATTTAATTAAACCAAGTAAGAAACATGAAATTACAACATAACATTATAATATATTGCATATATTTATTCATTACTTATTTAGTATCCTTAATCGCAAGACTTAAACAAAATAACGAAAAAAAGGAACTAAACGCAGACATAAACGAATCACGAATACAACTTATGATCAATTTAGAAATGTTCGAATTGATAATTAATAAATCTCAATTTGATTGTCTTTTTAGTATTATTAATAATATATACGAGTATAGAAGATTCCAGTATAACTACTATGAAACAAGAAAATTCCAATATTGGAGACCATTAGGTTTAGACATAATCAATTCTAGCTCAAAAGATAAGAAACCAAACAAAAACGCGATAACATTGTGGAGATACGCAATAAACATGACAGTAAAAAAGTTAAAATATTTACGTGGTGATACAGACGTCTTCAAGATCAACAAGTTTTTATTAAGAAAATGGGAATACGAATTCCAAAATCTATTCGCAAAGCAATATTTCTCTACAGATAGTTTATCCAAAACTGAAAAAGAGTTATTTAAAAGGATAGTTACTTGCTGTGAGCTTGAATCGATATGTTTATGGACAATACCAGTAATCGAAGAAATATATAAGATAGACCTTAAGAAAAAGAAGAAGGAAAAACAAACATCTTTCTTTAATAGTTTTTTTTCTAAACAAGAAATAAGTGATAAGGAGTTAGTTTCAGAAGAAGAAAAAAATAAAATAAAAACCATATTAAATAAATCAGTCGCTAATGTTGTTGTAGACGAAGAATATAAAAAAGAGGTTAAGTTTCAAATGGAATTTTATTCGAAAGAAGGCTCTTTTACATTTTTTAAATATTATTTAGAAAAAGGTATTGAAAGAGTAGAAGGATTTTCTTTTCATTATAGACGATTAGAATTTTTATTAAAGAATGGTTTAGATTTCTTCAGTACTGATGCAAAGTTGTTTGATTTTAATGTAAATATGTTGTCGATAATTAATGATTTTACTACGACTACACCGATAACTTTGAAGTCTGCGAAGTCTAAGAAGTTGGAAGTAAAGGGTAAGGAGAATGAGAGTAAAGAGGATATACAACAATTAGATATTAATACAACAAATAAATCTGATGATTTAGAGAAAAAACTTTCAACGTCAAATGATGACCATATTTGGAAAGCATTCTTTAGAAAAAATTCAGAAGGAGATATTGATTCTGTATTCACATTTGAAATGGTAATAATACCTTAATATATAACTAATTTTATGTTTATATCAGGGTAATTTAGATATACTTTACAATCAAACCTTTATCGAAAGACTTTTCAATTTCTTTTCAGTAGATGTCAACGAAGACATAGCAAATAACGCTTGGGATAATTGGATTGTTATTAAACAACATACAAGAAGCTCACTATCTTATCTAATTTCTAAAAAAAGTTTAATAGAGATTAAATTAATGCCTAGATCATTAATAATCCCGCTGAATAAGCATAATTTTAAAAATTCAAAAGTGATTGTATTTTCATTAGGAGAAATGGTAATCAAAAATGGAATGGAAAG
>Ga0100378_1005116_pt1 | contig 12076 bp, 13 predicted proteins | sample CryGeymeta201502_FD_81535 | JGI IMG/M metagenome (GOLD analysis project Ga0100378, IMG submission 81535) | Groundwater microbial communities from Crystal Geyser aquifers in Utah, USA - Crystal Geyser metaG 2015-02 | ecosystem: Environmental > Aquatic > Deep subsurface > Groundwater | place: USA...
ATCTATTAAAAATATTATCTCGTTATGCCGGATCAGTTTTGGTTTTCGTGCGTACAAAATATGGAGCTAAAACTTTAGCTCATAAATTAGTTTCCTTAGGAAACAAGGCCATAGAAATTCATTCAAATCTTAGTTTAAGTCAAAGAAAAAAAGCTTTAAGTGATTTTAAGTCAAAAAAAGAAAGAATATTGGTAGCCACAGATGTCGCCGCTAGGGGTTTGGATATTAATGGTATCGAATTGGTCGTTAATTATAACTTGCCTGATAATTCTGATGATTATGTTCACCGTATTGGCCGTACCGGTCGAGCCGGAAAAGAGGGAAAAGCTATCTCTTTAGTTACTCCTGATCAGTTTCATGAAATTAAAGCGATTGAGAAGTTGATTAATCGTAATATTAAAACTACGGAATTTGTTAGATTTAATAAATTATCAGGCCCAGTATCAAAAAAGAAGACTGGTCGTTCAAATAGCTTTAGGTCTCGGCAGACGAATCGAGCCGGTAGTACTAATAGGCGTATTAATAGACGCCAACCTTCAGTTTCTAGTTATCGTTAATCTCTCTGGACAAATATCGTGAATTTAGGTACAATGATTAGATTATTTTAATCAGGATTGTTCTTATAAAAGCACCATATGAATATGGAGCAGATACAACAATTCGCGTTGGAGTATCTACGGGATATTAAACGCGCTACCGGAGAGAGTTACTACCAACATTGCCGTGAGGTAGCCGATGTTGTTAGAGAAATCAATCCGGATAAAACCCTTACTGCAGCGGCTATGCTACATGATATTTTTCACCACCCAAAAGGTGGTTTTTTAATATCTCAAAGCCCTCTAAATAGTAAGGAGCGCCTGTTAGCTGAGGGCATGCACAAGCTAAGACAATTTCGTGTTAGCGGCGACACTAAAGATTTAGATACAGCTGTGAACTCTTTTACTAGCGATAGACGGTTATTGCTTTTAAGATTAGCGCATCGCTTAAATGATATTCGACACCTAGACCGGTTTTCACCAGTTGGGCAGATCTCAATTGCTGAGGAGTCTTTTTTAATCTATGCCTCCTTTGCATCCCGCTTTGGTTTTAACGCTTGGCGACATGAAATAGAAGACCGTTGTTTTTGGATTCTACATCCCGAAGAAGCGGACCACGTCAGTCGGATGATGAAAAGATACGAGAAAATAGATTTAAAATGTTTGGACCTAACTAGAGAATATTTATCTAAATTTATAGCTTCTCATGGTATTCAGGCTCATATTATCGGCAGAAGAAAGAGTGTTTATTCTTGTTATCGAAAAATGATTTTCAAGAATAGAAAGTTTGAAGAACTGACTGACAGGTTGGCCATTAGAATAATAGTGAGTAGCTTAGAAGATTGTTATCGGGTGCTAGGTATTGTTCATAAATATATGCACCCAGTTCCAGGCAAGCTAAAAGATTATATCGGAGCTCCAAAAGATAATGGGTACAGGTCAATTCATACTGTTGTTTATCCGCTGCCCGGAGTCAACGAAGAGCCGCTAGAAATACAAATTAGAACTGCAGATATTCATAAGCATTCAGAATATGGCGCTGCCGCTCATTATCGTTATAAGCACCTTAATTACTCCGCTCATACTGGACGAGTACGTGTTGATTTATTTCGTAGTTTAAAAATACTGCAACAGAGAGTTAGGTCAGCCGATAAATTCCAGAATTTACTTAAAACATACTTTAGAGATGATCGGTTAATAATTTTTGATCAAAATAATAATCTTTATCATATTAATAGGCCGGCCACGGTTTTAGATTTTGTTTGTCAAACTTATAAAAATAAATTTTCCAAAATAAAGAAAGCTTTAGTTAATGGAAAAACAAGTCCTTTAAACCAAGCTTTAAAAAATGGTGATGTGGTGCAAATAAATTTTAAGAGAACTAATAGTATTGATGCCGATTGGTTAAGCGGAGCTCTACAAGAGCAAACCAAACAGCTAATTAGAACTATGTTGAAAAAATAAATAATATTACTTATTATTTAAGTATAATTATTTTTATATAAAATATATGCAGAGAAGTAGAATTGCCATAATATTAATTACATTATTTTTATTTGGTACGGGATATATAATCTGGAATGGTCGGGCTGTAAATAAAATTATAAGTAACGATGCGGCTTCTACTAAAACTGATAATCAGTATAGTCTCGCTGACGTTACAATTCATGCTGCTGACAGTGATTGTTGGACTGTAATTGATGGCAGTGTTTATGAACTTACTTCTTGGATTTACCGGCATCCGGGCGGAGCGAAGCCGATTATTGCTATGTGTGGTCAAGATAGCACAGTCTCATTTACTAACCAGCACGGCGGCTCTAAAGCAGCTAAGGCGGCTCTGGTTTTATTAAAAATAGGTCAAATACAATAAATATATGAATAATTTATCGAGACAGGTTCTACGTTTTGGCTTTGCTTTATTGTTTCTGTGGTTTGGCTATCAACATATTCTTGATCCGAGCGTATGGTTAGGTTTTTTACCTGAATGGACCGGTTATTTACCAATACCTGGAGAAACTTTAGTCCAAATTAACGGTTTGTTTGCGATAATATCTGCTCTATTTCTGATACTCGGTGTTTATACTAGAGTCGTGGCCCTGATTTTAGGCTTTCATCTAATAGCTATTGCGTTAGAAGCCGGAGGAGCAACCGGAGTGCGCGATGCTGCGCTTGCCATGTCTGCTTTAGCCTTGGCCTCTTCTGAGCCGGATAAATGGACAGTGGACTTTAAACACAATCAAAAAAAGTTACAAAAACAACAAGAAACTTCTATAAATGCGTAATATAGTTTGAATTAAAGGTCGAATTTTTAAAAATTTTCGATAAAGAAGAAGTTTATGAATAGGTTCATGGCCATTGACTGGATAGCGTTTATCTTGTTAATAGTGGGCGGTGTAAATTGGCTGTTAATTGGCTTATTTGAATGGAATTTAGTAACAGCACTTCTTGGCGATATGTCTGTTGTGATTCGCGTTATTTATACACTAGTTGGTTTATCTGCTATCTGGATGCTGTCTATAAGTGGTAAGTTTGCCAATAAATAGCCAATAAATTATATAAAAAAGTACCATAAATTTTATGGTGCTTTTTTAGAGTTTTTAAAACAAAACTTTGATTTTTCTTGAAATAATGTTAATGTGGCAGTAGGATATGTGAGGCACCTATATAATTTAGGGCCTTTTTAAGTGTATTGGTAAAATATTATGACTTTAAATTCAGCGGAACTCAGAAAAATAGATGAAGATCAGGCCTTAGCTATTAGTGCGGTTGTTAAAAGACACCCGGTATATATAATATTAGAAAATGTTTTAGACACTTATAATATAGGAGGCTTTTTTCGTTTGGCTGATGCTGTAGCGGCTGAAAAAATATATTTGTGCGGAAATTGCGCCGTACCACCTGATCATAAAATAGTTAAAGCCTCGGTAGGGACTTATAAATTAGTACCCTGGGAACACAAGAAAACTGTTCGAGCAGCTTTAGCTGATTTACGTTCTATTAGGGGCTTACAAGTAGTGGCGATTGAACAACACGCTAGTTCTAAAGATTACCGAAAAGTAGAATACAATTTTCCTATCGCCTTTATTTTTGGTCATGAAACAACTGGAATTACCGAGGAAGCCTTAGATTTAGTTGATGATGTAATTGAGCTACCGATGTATGGAGTGAACAAGTCATTGAATGTTATGGTAGCGGCTGGGATTGCTGTCTATTATGCTTTAGCTAAATGTCGTAAAGATCGGATGCGTTTTCTTAAAAAATGGCGGGCTAGTTCAGGAAGTTAAATATTGATATACTTTATTGGCTATATTATCAATTTTTAATTCACTATCTTTATTTAGTATTTTAGCTGAACCCAGGCGAAAAGATTTAGCTTCTAGGCCGCAAAAACGGAGCACATCGTGAGTCATGGTTCTAACAGCTTGTTCACGAGTGATTAGTAGAGAATATAGTTCCGGAGAGCCACTGGCAGAAAATACTGCCGCCTTTTTCCCCTTTAATTGGCCAATGGGGATGCCTAGCTTATAGACAAAGCCAAATCCACCAACAAAGACTCTATCTATCCAACCTTTTAAAATAGCCGGCATGCCACCCCACCAGGTTGGGTAGATAAACAATAAACGATTAGATTCTTTAATTTTTTTTTGAAACCCGAGATTTTGTTCATTAACTGTTTTTTGTCCGGAGCTGTATAGCTCATCTGATTTGAGCACCGGATCATAATTAATAGCATAAAGATCAAGCACCTCGTAGTTTTCATTTGTTTCATCCAGCCTCTTTAGAATTGCTTTTAAAAAACAAGCATGATGTCCCTGATGATTAGGGTGAGCGTAAACTATGTAAAATTTATTCATATACAATATTTTAATAAATTATAGCTTGAGTATTTTAGAAGGTCAATTATAATAAAAATCCGGGTTAGAGACTTAATAAATTTATGCACACTTTAGAAATAAAAAACTTGCGAGTTAAGATCGAGGGAAAATTAGTTCTTGATGATGTAAGTTTGTCAATTAACAAAGGGGAAGTGGTAGTTATTATGGGCCCTAACGGATCTGGCAAAAGCACTTTAGCTAGTACAATCATGGGGCACCCGTTATATGAAGTAGAATCTGGATCAATATTCTATGAGGGACGTGACATTACGCACTCTAAGCCTGAAGAGCGAGCTTCTTTGGGTATTTTTATGAGTTTTCAAGCACCACCTGAAGTAGCTGGAGTAGATTTTTATCCATTTTTATTTGAAGCTTATAAATCTTTGTGTATTGCTAGAAAAATTGAGCCAGATGATGTTTTTACCTTTAAACAAAGACTAGATGAACAATCAGCTAAGCTACAAGCAGACGGAGATTGGAGTAAGAGATATCTTAACAATGGTTTTTCTGGAGGAGAGAAGAAGAAGTCAGAAATGCTCCAGTTGGCCCTACTAAATCCAGATTTTGCAATATTTGATGAAATTGATTCTGGTTTAGATGTGGATGCCCTTAATATAGTGGGACGAGCGATTAAGGAGTTTTCTGACTCAGGTAAAAGCGCTCTAGTAGTTACGCATTATCAAAGAATTCTTAAGTTCATAAAAGCAAGCCAAGTGATTGTTCTAGTAAACGGTAAGATAGCGGTTGAGGGAGGCCCAGAACTAGCTAATCAATTGGAAGATCAGGGGTTTAATAATATTAACAGGTAAATATGCCAATGCCCCCAGAAGCTCTGAATAATGGTCGTAGTCAGACACATGAATCAATGTGGAATGATTATAATGCTTCAGGTTATATGTCTGGCACTAGAACTGGCGTTGATGCTGACCTAGTTCGTTTTATTTCCCAAGAAAAAAATGAACCAGATTGGATGTTAGCTACAAGGTTAGAGGCGCTAAAAATATATTTATCTTTACCTATGCCAGCTTGGGGGCCGGATTTAAGCGGCTTACAGTTAGATAAAATTACTTATTACGCTAAAGCCTTAGATAAGCAAGCGGAAAGCTGGGATGATGTGCCCGTTGATATTAGAAATACTTTTGATCGCCTTGGTATTCCGAAAGCTGAACAGGAAGTTTTGGCTGGTGTGGGAGCGCAGTATGAATCAACAGTAATCTATCATAGTTTACGTGAGGAATGTAAGGCGCAAGGAGTAATTTTTGAAGACTTTGATATTGCCGTTCAAGAGCATGGTGACTTGGTCAAGAAATATTTTATGACCGGCATTTCGCCTCACTTGCACAAGTTTGCGGCTCTGCACGGCGCAGTCTTTAGCGGCGGAACTTTTTTGTATATACCACGGGGAGCTAAAGTCGATATGCCACTTCAGGCTTATTTTCGGATGAACGCTAAAGGCATGGGGCAATTTGAACACACCCTTATTATAGTTGAGGAAGATGCTCAAGCCCATTATATAGAGGGATGCAGTGCGCCTCGTTATGGGGCAGATTCATTACATGCTGGAGCAGTAGAAATTTTTGTTGCAAAAAATTCACGATTTCGTTATAGCAGTGTAGAGAGCTGGAGTAAGGATGCTTATAATTTAAATACTAAAAGAGCTATTGTTAAAGAGGGAGGGCATATTGAATGGGTTGGAGGAAATTTTGGCAGTAATGTAACCATGCTTTATCCTTGTTCAGTTTTAGAAGGTCAAGGATCGAAAGCAGATCATTTAGGCGTAGCTTTTGCGGGTCAAGGACAAATACAAGATACAGGCGCTAAAGTAATCCACCTGGCTCCAGATACCAGTTCTAATATTGTTATGAAAAGTATTTCTAAAGAAGGTGGTCGGTCTATATATCGCGGACTAGTGGATATTGGACCAGGGGCTGAAAGGGCTGCCTCTAACACTCAGTGTGATGCTCTTATTTTAGATGAAAAATCAGCTTCAGATACTATTCCTCTTATTAAAGTAAAAAACCAGAGCGCTACTTTAGCTCACGAAGCTACGGCTGGGCGCTTGAATGAAAATGATATCTTCTATTTACAAAGCCGAGGTCTAAGTGAGGCTCAGGCTAGCGCGATGATTGTCAATGGTTTTATTGAACCGATTGTGAAAGAGTTGCCTATGGAGTATGCAGTGGAGATGAATAGAATGATAGAGTTAGAAATGGAAGGAAGTGTAGGATAAATTATTTATGGCAGAAATAATAGTACAAGCAAAAACTGAGCAGCTCACAATTTCTAACGGTGAGACGGTTTTTATTTTTGATAATTTAGCAGAAAATAAAGTTGCTAAATTAAAACTAGATATTGGTCAGGATTGTCGAGTAAAATATTTATTTTTATCTGCCGGAGAAAGCTTGGTAGAAGCAGAGCGTGATATTACTATTGGACCCCGAACTGTATTTGAAAGTTATCAAGCCTATTTAGGAACAACTAATCGCTTGATGAATTTTCATAATCATATAAACGAACAGGTAAATATTAATCAAAGAGCGATATTTTTTTTAAAAGATAAACAGTCCCTGCGAGTAAACGACATACACACTTTTTTACAGCCAAAATCAAGCGGTACTTTTCGAGCCGAAGGCCTACTTGATGATGCGGCACAAATTGAATATTATTCTCAAGTAAATATCAAGCCTGAGGCCCAATTAACTGATTGTCGGATTGATTTGAAGCTCAACCTTTTAGGTAAAGAGGCGCGGGGATTAATGCAACCTTCTTTATTTATAGCTGCTAATCAGGTTCAGGCTGGCCATGGGGCCAGTACCTTTAACTTAGATCAGGATCAGCTCTTTTATTTTAATGCCCGAGGCGTTACTGAAATTCAAGCCAAAATGTTGGCTGTTAAAGCGGCTTCAGATAGATTTATAAAGGCTATAGATCATAAACTAGGGCAAAAAACGATTCGTGATATAATAGACAATATATTATGATCAGACAGGATTTTCCAATTTTTAAAAAAAGATCCGGGAGTAAATCTCTCGTATATTTTGATAACGCCGCCAGTTTGCAAAAACCTCAGGCAGTAATCTCGGCAGTGACCAGTTTCTACCAAAATAGTTATGCTAATATACACCGAGCCTTGTACCCTTTAGCCGAGGAGGCGACAAATCTTTATGAAAATGCTCGGCAGGTGGTGGCATCTTTTATTTCAGCTGACAGTGAAGAGATTATTTTTACTAAAGGAGCGACCGAATCAATAAATTTGGTGGCTCGGAGTTGGGGTGAGAGTAATTTGCGCCGAGGAGATAGAGTGGTTATTAGTTGGGCGGAACACCATGCTAATATTGTGCCTTGGCTGCAGCTTAAAGAAAAAATTGGTATTCGTTTAGAATATATTGATTTAAGGTCCGATGGATCGATTGATATGAAATCCGCTCTGGTTAAATTAAGTTTGCCTAGAGTTAAACTAATGTCAGTTACTCAGGTTTCAAATGTTTTAGGGATTATTAACCCAGTAGATAAATTGATTAGCTTGGCCAAGTCTAAGCAGATCATAACTTTAGTAGATGCTAGCCAGTCAATTGGGCATTTCCCCATTGATGTTAAAAAACTAGCTTGCGATTTCTTAGTTTTTAGCGGACATAAATTAGGCGGACCAACGGGTATTGGTGTTCTTTACGGCCGAAAAAATATTTTAGATAAATTGCCGCCATTTTTAGGTGGCGGGGACATGATTGAATCTGTTCGTTATAACGGATATACCCCAGCTCAAGTGCCAAGAAAGTTTGAAGCCGGTACGCCGCCTATTTCAGGGGCGATTGGTTTAGCGGCTGCTTGTAAATATATTAACCATATTGGTTGGAAAAAAATTTCTAAAATAGAAAAGGAATTGACTGAAAAGTTTTTTGAGGGCTTAGTTTCTCATAGTTACATTCGTCTTTTGGGTAACAATAAAGATAAGTTGCCAATTTTTTCTTTGATAATTGATAATGTGCATCCCCATGATGCGGCTGATTGGTTAGGCCAAGAAGGAATAGCGCTGCGGGCTGGGTTTCATTGTGCTCAGCCGCTACACAAATATTATAATATTTCGGCCACTTTACGGGCTAGTTTATCTTTTTATAACTCAAAATCTGAAATAGATTATTTTTTCAAAAAGATAGCGGCGCTTCATAAATATTTTACTAAATAAATTATGGATATTTGGGCTGCTAATATAATGGATCATTATCGTCACCCTAGAAATACCGGCCAGATCAAGTCTCCGGATTTTAAAGCAGATGGCGCAAATACTTCTTGTGGTGATTTAATAAGTGTCAGTCTTAGTCTAGAAAATGAGCGTATTAGTAAGATAAGATTTATCTCTCAGGGCTGCGCAATTTCTCAGGCGGCTATGTCTATATTATCAGATGCTCTTATCGGTCACTCTATTAATGAGGTTGGGGCATATGGCTTAGATTTTGTAGAAAAAAATATTGGCATTAAGGTTAGCGACAGACGGCAAAACTGCGCTTTATTAGGCCTAAGGACGATTCAAAAGGCTATTAGTAATAAAATATGAGCGGTATTTTTAGTTTAAAATCAGATTTTTTACCAGCTGGCGATCAACCAGCGGCGATTAATAAGCTTCAATCCGGACTGAAGCAGGGTTTAAGATACCAAACTTTATTAGGAGTAACCGGTTCAGGAAAAACTTTTACGATTGCCAATATTATTAAAGATTTAGATGGTCCAGTTTTAATCATGGCTCCCAATAAAGCTTTAGCGGCTCAACTTTATCGTGAGTATAAAAATTTTTTTCCCGATAACGCTGTTCATTACTTTGTCTCTTATTATGATTATTATCAACCCGAGGCTTATCTACCTATTACTGATACATATATTGATAAAGAGGCCATGATTAATCAAGAAATTGATAGACTGCGCCACGGAGCAACCTCAGCTTTATCTACTAGACGTGATGTTATTGTAGTAGCGTCAGTATCTTGTATATATAATTTGGGTGTACCTAATACTTATCTTGAGGCACGGATGGTTCTAGAAAAAGGCAAGACTATGGTGAGGACTGATTTGATTAAGCAATTAGTCAATATGCAGTTTAAGAGAGCCACTGGTGATATCAAAAGAGGGGAGTTTCGGGTTCGGGGCGATGTATTTGAAATTAGACCAATGTCGGAAAATATTATTTATCGCTTAGAATTATCTGATCAAAAAATTACGGATTTGATGATGGTTGATAATGTTTCAAAAAATATTTTAGGTCACTTAGAGGAGATAGCGATTTTTCCGCCTAAACATTTTGTATCAACAGTCCCTCAAATTGAAGCAGCTATTAAAAATATTCAGGCGGAGTTACGCGATAGGTTGTCATACTTTCGTAAAGAAGGTTTGCTACTTGAAGCTGAGCGCTTGGAGCGTAGAACTCGCTATGATATAGAAATGTTACGTTCTTTGGGTTACTGTCATGGCATTGAAAACTACTCCCGACATTTAACCGGGAAGTTGGCCGGCGAGTCGCCTGATTCTTTATTAGCTTATTTCCCGTGGAAGGATGGCCGGCCTGATTTTTTAACCATTATTGATGAATCTCATATCGCCGTACCACAGGTGCGCGGGATGTATAATGGAGATCAAGCTCGTAAAAAAACTTTGGTGCAATATGGTTGGCGCTTGCCGTCTGCAATGGATAATCGTCCGCTTAAATTTAGTGAGTTTGAGAAACGAATTGGACAAGTTATATTTACCACGGCCACCCCAGCTGAGTTCGAGACTAAAAATTCTGAGCAAGTAGTAGAACAGGTTATTAGACCAACCGGATTAGTTGATCCAGAGATTGAAATTAGACCAGTGTTTGATAAGCAAAAAAATTATAGTCAGATTAACGATGTCATGGCTGAAGTTAAAGTAATCGCTGCTTTAGGACAGCGAGCTATTGTTAATACTTTAACTAAAAAGCAAGCTGAGGATTTACATGCTTTTCTAACCGAACAAGGATTTAAAAGTAATTATCTTCATTCCGATGTTAAGACGTTTGCCAGAACTGAAATCTTAATGAATTTTAGAGAAGGGAAGTTCGATGTATTAATTGGGGTTAATCTTTTGCGAGAGGGCCTGGATTTACCCGAAGTGACCTTAGTGGCAATCTTGGATGCTGATCGGGAGGGTTTCTTGCGTAGTCAGACATCACTTATGCAAACGATGGGCCGGGCAGCGCGAAATGTGAGCGGTAGAATAATCTTATATGCCGATCATGAAACTGACTCTATGCGTAAAGCTATTAAAGAAGCTGAGCGTCGTCGTACAAAACAATTAGCTTATAATAAAAAGCACAACATTGTGCCTCAGACAATATTTAAAAAAATCGAGGACTTTCTTGATGCCACTCAAGAATAAAAAATAATATGTATACAGAATTTGAAGCTACATTTGCAAACGTCAGTCAAGCTGAAGCTAGAAAGCGCTTGGTTAAAGCTGGGGCAAAACTAGTGAAGCCTGAGTTTCTTATGAAAAGAATAACTTTTAATTTGCCGGTTGGAAATGAATTATCAGGCGGATGGTTGCGTGTTAGAGATGAAGGCGATCAAATAACTATGAGCTTAAAAATAATTGACGGAAAAAATATTACAGACCAAAGAGAAATATGTCTGAAAGTAGACGATTTTAATCAAGCGGTTGAACTATTAGAGTTTATGGGAGCGCGCCGAAAAGCCTATCAAGAAAGTCGACGTGAAATTTGGCATTTGAATAATGTGGAAATATGTCTGGATGAGTGGCCATATCTTGAGCCGTTTGTAGAGGTTGAGGGTCAAGGTGAGGCGGAAGTTAAGGATGTGAGTCAAAAATTAGGCTTTGATTATAATCAGGCGCAGTTCGGTGCAGTTAGCTTATTATATAATAAAAAGTATAGCTTGTCAGAGGATGAAATAAATAATAATATAGCACGAATTACCTTTGATGAGCCAAATCCTTTCAGGCAGCGATAATTTTATGGCAAATAATAATCGTAATAAAATTATCATTCGCGGAGCGCGGATGCATAATTTGAAAAATATAAATTTAGAGATTCCGCATAACCAGTTAACGGTCATTACTGGTGTTTCAGGTAGCGGCAAGTCTTCCTTAGCTTTTGACACCATCTTTGCTGAAGGTCAACGTCAATATGTTGAATCCCTCTCGCCATATATGCGTCAATTTCTGGGCCAGAAAAAACCAGCTGATGTTGATGAGATAATTGGTTTAGCGCCGGCTATTTCTATTGACCAAAAGGCTTTATCTCACAATCCTCGCTCGACAGTTGGTACTCTGACAGACATATACGACTATCTTAGAGTTCTTTATGCTCGAGTTGGGGAAGTTTTTTGTCCTTTATGTGGCACTAAAATACAGAAACTGACCGTTGAAGAAATGGTAGACATTATTATTAATCGTGGTAAAGAATTTGGTGATGAGTACGTCACGATTTTATCACCTCTAGTTCGTGGTCGCAAAGGGGAGTATTATCAACTGCTATATAATTTTCTGTCTTTAGGTTATTCCGAGGCTAGAATAGATGGTAAAATTCATTCTTTGCGTGAACAGGTTAAACTTGAACCTAAAAAACAGCATGACATTGAATTAGTAATTGATAAAATACTTTTAAGCGATGATTCTAGACTTTTTGAGGCAGTTGAGAAT
>Ga0100378_1005132_pt1 | contig 12061 bp, 13 predicted proteins | sample CryGeymeta201502_FD_81535 | JGI IMG/M metagenome (GOLD analysis project Ga0100378, IMG submission 81535) | Groundwater microbial communities from Crystal Geyser aquifers in Utah, USA - Crystal Geyser metaG 2015-02 | ecosystem: Environmental > Aquatic > Deep subsurface > Groundwater | place: USA...
ACGATATTAGTTGTTCATAAAACTTCTAATAGTCAAAAAGTTAATAAGGAATATCGTAACTAAAAAATGCTTCTTTTAAGGATTAAATTGCCTTGATTGAGGCATTTTTTGTTTTCTAGGGTTGTGGTTTACAAACACGGCTTGTCTATTTTTTTATGGTGTGTTTGTGATTCGAAAAATAAAAGTCAGTTGTTTTTCATAGTTGCATTTCGGATTTTTCGAATTGATTACGATTAGCCCCGATAGCTATCGGGGACGATATTAGTTGTTCATAAAACTTCTAATAGTCAAAAAGTTAATAAGGAATATCGTAACTAAAAAATGCTTCTTTTAAGGATAAAATAACCTTGATTGAGGCATTTTTTGTTTTTTGTAATACCAGAAATAATTTTCATATTTGTATTTCGTAGGAATAAATTTCGATTTGTTCCTGAATTTATATCCACCATGAAAAAAAGAAAATCAAATAGATTAAAAGGATATGATTATTCCAAGGATAATTTATATTTTGTCACAAATTGTGTGAAAAATAATTTGTGTTGTTTGGGTTGTGTGATTCCCGTAGGGACAGGTCGCGACCTGTCCGTACATCATCATCCCGAAAATCATCATCCCGAAATCCAATATAAAGTTGAATTAAATCAATATGGAAAAATTGTTGATGAAAGAATCAATTGGTTAATTAGTCAATATGAATATGTCGATATTCATAATTATGTTGTAATGCCCAATCATTTGCATTTAATTTTAGAAATCGATAGTCAAAAAGTGAAGGAGCAAGATGTAAAAATAAAATCCATTTCTAGCCTAATGGGTGCCATGAAAACAACGTCATCTAATAAAATTCATGAAGCTGGTTTTACAGATTTTGCATGGCATCGTTCATTTCATGACCATATAATTAGAAGCGAAAAATCATATATCAATATTTTTAATTACATTTCAAATAATCCTAATAATTGGTGTAAAGATAAATTTCACAAAGGAGATTAAAACAATTCCAATTGCAGTGGAGTTGGCTCAATTGCTTGTGCAGATTTTCCCCAAAAATTCATAATGTTTCCATATTGTTTGTCGGTAATTCTCAAAATACTCACTTTGCCAAAAGGCGGTAATATGCGTTGAATTCTTTTTTCGTGTGTGTCAGCTGCTTCGCCACTTGCACAATGCCTCATATAAACAGAATATTGCATCATGGTAAAACCATTTTTCAATAAATTTTTCCTAAAAACAGAAGCATTTTTTCTATCCTTTTTAGTTTCGGTAGGCAAATCAAAAAAAACAAATAACCACATAATTCTGTAAGCATTTAGTTCCATAATTTCGGATAAATTAGTTTACGAGTTGAACCCGAAAAACATTGTTGCAGCGAGCTTGTAGTAGTAGTTAATGCAACCATCAAGGGACTGACTTTATCATCAAAATATACCGTTTCGGTAAGCACACTTAACAGTTCGGATTTAATGGCTGTTGTAAGTTCTTTATCCGAATATTTTCCCATAATAGATATAACCTTAGCATCAACCAAAGGACGATAGGGTTCCATAATATCGTCAGCCAGACAAAACGCATTGTATTTATTTTTATGGTGAATACCTAAAGTGTTTAGCATGCCACTGCCCGATAAGGCACGAGCAACAGCAGCTCTCAGCACGATATAGCCATAATTTAAAAATAAGTTAGGAAAATCCCCAAAGCGTTCACGTTTAAAATCAAAATCAAATATATTTCTCCAATAATAAGCAGCAGCAACAGCTTCTCGATTATCGGTATCGCCACTTAAAACATTGGCGGCTAAATAATCTAAAGGATGTTGGGTTTTGTTGATTTTGTCCAATAAATGAGCTTGATTAGTGATTTTTGCTTTGATGGTTTGTTGCCATAACTGTTTTTTCAATGGTTCACTGGCTTCAATTTGAGTTTTAAAAATTTCGTGTTGGATGTGATGTGCATTTAAGTTAAGCAACATCGAATTAGGCATGTGTTTAGCATCGCAAAAAATTACAGCAACATTGTTTTCCGATAGCTTATTAAGAGCAGGTATTGATAAGTAGCTTTCTTGATGTTCGATAACTACAAAACCAATATCTTCAATAGGAACAGAAGTTTCTCTTAATTCAGTTTTAATAACCAACTGCTCATCTTTTGTGGTAAGCGAGCATTTGTTCCCAAAAAATAAAGTACGTTTTATCATAATAAAAAGATTTGTAAATCAATTTATTACGTTTTAAACGAAACAAAGTTTTATTCTGATTTATTTTTTGGAGGCATAGGACCTCTTAAATGAATAATTAATCCATTTAAAAAATTACGAAGAAATTGGTCGCCACATTCCATATATTTTGGATGTTCTTCATTTCTATATAAAGCACCTAATTCGCTTTTAGTAATTTTAAAATCTACCAAAGCACAAATAGAAACAATATCGTCATCTCTAAGTTTTAGAGCTACTCTAAGTTTTTTTAAAATGTCGTTATTAGATAATCCCATGGTGCGAAATTAGTTTTTTTTTGCGGAAAAAAAACTTAATTTCGCCTTCATTTTTTGCTGTTAATGTTGTTGTAATAATAAATTATAGAATAAGTAAAATAAATTTTAATAATTCTTGTCAATAAACAAAAAAAGTATATTTTTGCAATCTGAAATAAATTTAAAACTAAGAAAAAATGAAAAGAACATTTCAACCATCTAGAAGAAAAAGAAGAAACAAACATGGTTTTATGAGTAGAATGGAATCTGCTAATGGTAGAGCTGTTTTAGCAAGAAGAAGAGCTAAAGGTAGAAAAAAATTATCTGTTTCTGACGAACCAAGACACAAAAAATAAGTGATATTTTTTAAAATATATAGAAAAAGGGATGCAATTTGTATCCCTTTTTTTTGAGTAAAAAAATTCGTTTTGTTGAAAAGTATCCCTTTAATCAATCATCATTTTAACCTACTTTCGCAAGACCAAATAATAATCATTTTTTTTTAAAAACAACATAGAAAATGCCAAAAGACAACTCCATCAAACACATTTTAATTATAGGAAGTGGTCCTATTGTAATTGGTCAGGCCTGTGAATTTGATTATGCAGGATCTCAAGCAGCTCGTTCATTGCGTGACGAAGGAATAGAAGTAACATTAATAAACTCCAACCCAGCAACCATAATGACAGATAAAGTGGTGGCGGATAATATTTATTTAAAACCACTAACAACAGAATCTATTCAAGAGATTCTGGAAAAACATGATATAGATGCAGTTCTTCCAACTATGGGCGGACAAACGGCATTGAATTTATGTATTGAATGTAATGAAGTTGGTTTGTGGGAAAAACACAATGTGCGAATGATAGGCGTTGATATTGCAGCCATAGAAATTACAGAAAACAGAGAATCATTTCGTTTGTTGATGGAAAAAATAGGCATTCCAATGGCACCTCAAACCACAGCAAAATCGTTTTTAGAAGGCAAAGAAGTGGCACAAGAATATGGTTACCCGCTATGCATTAGAGCTTCTTACACCTTGGGGGGAGCAGGAGCAGCGGTAGTTTACAATGAAAAAGAATTTGATGAATTATTGAATCAAGGTTTGCATATTTCTCCTATACATGAAGTAATGATAGACAAAGCTCTGATGGGATGGAAAGAGTTTGAGTTAGAATTGTTGAGAGATAAAAATGACAATGTAGTGATTATTTGTTCCATAGAAAATTTTGACCCTATGGGAATTCACACAGGAGATTCAATAACTGTTGCTCCTGCAATGACTTTATCTGATATCACTTATCAGAAAATGCGAGATATGGCAATAAAAATGATGCGTTCTATTGGTGATTTTGCAGGAGGTTGCAATGTTCAATTTGCTGTTAGTCCCGATGAAAAAGAAGATATCATTGCCATAGAAATTAATCCAAGGGTTTCACGTTCATCGGCATTAGCTTCAAAAGCAACAGGCTATCCAATTGCAAAAATAGCTTCTAAATTAGCAATTGGATATAACTTAACAGAATTAGAAAATCAAATAACTAAATCAACGTCAGCTTATTTTGAACCTGCATTGGATTATGTTATTGTTAAAATTCCTCGTTGGAATTTCGATAAATTTAAAGGTGCAGACCGAACATTGGGTTTGCAAATGAAATCGGTTGGAGAAGTGATGGGCATTGGTAGGTCGTTTCAAGAAGCCTTGCAAAAAGCTTGTCAGAGTTTAGAAATTAACAGAAATGGATTGGGAGCAGATGGAAAAGAACTAACCAATCAAGATATCATTTTAAAAAGTCTCGAGTTTCCTAGTTGGGATAGGTTGTTTCATATTTATGATGCAATTAAAATGGGAATTCCTTTTAAAACTATTTCAGAAAAAACAAAAATTGACCTTTGGTTTCTAAAACAAATTGAAGATTTTGTGAAACTCGAAAAAAGAGTTGAAGCCTATAAAATTGATACTATCCCCAAAGATTTATTATATGAAGCGAAGCAAAAAGGTTATGCAGATAGGCAAGTAGCTCATTTATTAAGATGTTTAGAAAGTGAGGTTTACACAAAAAGAACAGAAATGAACATCAATAGAGTATATAAATTGGTGGATACTTGTGCAGCTGAATTTCCTGCTCAAACACCTTATTATTACTCTACTTTTGAAGATGAAAATGAGTCAGTAGTTACCGATAAAAAGAAAATTGTAGTATTAGGTTCTGGTCCAAATAGAATTGGACAAGGAATTGAGTTTGATTACAGTTGTGTGCATGGTGTGTTGGCAGCCAAAGAAATGGGCTACGAAACCATTATGATTAATTGCAACCCAGAAACTGTTTCTACTGATTTTGATACCGCAGATAAATTGTATTTTGAGCCTGTTTTTTGGGAACATATTTACGACATCATTAAACATGAAAAACCTGAAGGAGTAATTGTTCAATTAGGAGGACAAACTGCATTGAAATTGGCTGAAAAACTAGAAAAATATGGCATTAAAATCATAGGAACTTCTTTTGAAGCATTGGATATTGCCGAAGATAGAGGTCGTTTTTCTAATGTATTAAAAGAACTTAAAATCCCTTATCCAGAATTTGGTGTGGTTGAAAGTGCCGAACAAGCCATTCAATTATCCAAAACATTAGGATTTCCTTTGTTAGTAAGACCTTCTTATGTATTGGGCGGTCAAAAAATGAAAATTGTTATTAATGAAGAGGATTTAGAGCATCATGTGGTGGATATTTTAAAAGCCATGCCTAATAATCAAATTTTACTAGACCACTTTTTAGGAGGAGCGATAGAAGCCGAAGCAGATGCCATTTGTGATGGAAAAGATGTGTATATTATTGGAGTGATGCAACACATAGAACCAGCTGGAATTCACTCGGGAGATTCTTATGCAGTTTTGCCGCCCTATAATTTAGGAGATTTAATCATTACTCAAATTGAAGAAATTACCAAAAAAATAGCTGTCGCATTAAAAACCGTTGGATTAATCAATATTCAGTTTGCCATTAAAGATGATGTGGTTTATGTAATTGAAGCCAATCCAAGAGCTTCCCGAACTGTTCCTTTTATTGCAAAAGCTTATGATGAACCTTATGTGAATTATGCTACTAAAGTGATGTTAGGAGCAAAAGTCGCTGATTTTAATTTTAATCCTAAAAAACACGGATATGCAATAAAAATCCCTGTGTTTTCGTTCAACAAATTCCCAAATGTAAATAAGGAATTAGGTCCAGAAATGAAATCAACAGGTGAAGCAATAAGGTTTATTGATGATTTAAAAGATAAATTCTTTAGAGATATTTATGCAGAAAGAAACTTGTACTTGAGTAAGTAGTTGAAAATCTCGAAAGAAGTTGGAAGAGAGAAGTTGGAAGTGGGCATTGTGCGTTGGATTTCCCCTCTCGAGAGGAGAGCAAGGGGAGTGATGTTTATGGAAGTCTTGAAAATGTGTAAATATGAAAATGTTACGCTTACTGTCAGTTCAAGTAGGTTTAACGGAGCAGTAGCGGAGTTGAACCGTATCGAGAACAATGCGTAAATTTGAAAATGTAATAATAATCTCTAATCTCTAATCTCTAATCCTTCAATTAATTAAATGCAAATTATACGCACCATACTAATTATTCTGCTTGTCTATTATGGATTCAAGTTTGTTTTTAGAGTAGTCATGCCATTTTTTTTAACTCGCTGGGTTAATAAAAAAACACAGCAATTTCAACAACAAAATCATTTTACAGACGCTGAAAAAGCAAAAGAATTTGCCAAACAAAAAGAGGGTGAAGTAAAAATTAAAACTACAAAAACCAATAAACCAGAAACCGATGGTATTGGTGATTATGTGGATTACGAAGATGTGAAAGATGATTAATCAATGTAATTTATTTTTCAAGTATTTACTACTATTTTTAGTTGTATTATTCATTAATGCTTGTTCATTTTCTCAAAAAAAAGCACATAAATTATTCAAGGAGAATGAAAATGAAACATTTGATGTAATTATTGTGCCTGGCGTTCCATTTGAAAATAATAATTGGAGCAGTACAATGAAGGCAAGGGTTTATTGGTCAAAATATCTGTTTGAAAAAAGTATAACCAAAAATATTATGTATTCAGGCTCTGCCGTTTATTCACCTTATTATGAAGCAAATATTATGGCATTATATGCTCAAGCTATTGGAATTCCAAAAGAAAATATTTATACAGAAACAAAAGCTGAACACTCTACCGAAAATATCTATTATTCCTACAAAAAAGCCACAAAATTAGGGTTTGAAAAAATAGCCCTTGCAACAGACCCCTTTCAATCAAAAATGCTGAAAAGATTCATTTGTAAAAAAATGAAAGCTCCTATTACCATTATTCCTATGGTGTATGATTCATTGAAAACAATAGAACCGATGATGATAAATCCACCCATTAATGCTCAAGAAGCTTATGATTCAAATTTTGTTTCCATAATAGAAAGAGAAAGTTTTCGTAAAAGATTTAGAGGAACTAGAGGGAAAAACATTGATAAATTTGCTTATTGATAGCAAAATTTAATTCATAATAGCAAATTTTTTTAACTTCTGTAACTTTTCATATCGTTGAACGTCCTATTTATGAAAGTTAATAAATAAGCGTATATAAAAAGCGAATGACATCATCGGAATACAACAATAACATTGATAATTATGCGGATAATCTTTTTCGGTTTGTATTGAAAAATATAAAAAATGAAGATGATGCAAAAGACATTGTGCAAGAATCATTCTTAAAAGTATGGCTTAAAAAAGAAGAAATTAACTTCCTAAAAGCCAAATCATATCTATTTTCAACAGCTTACCATCAAACAATAGATTACGTTCGGAAAAGTAAGATTCAGCTAGTCGCAAATGAAGAGCTAAATAAACATTCATTGATTTATGAAGACCAATTTACCGACATTCAGGCGGTACTACATGAAGCATTAGAAAAATTACCCCCCATTCAAAAAGCTGTGATTTTATTAAGAGACTATGAAGGCTATAACTATTTAGAAATTGCTGAAATCACGAAATTATCTGAAGCTCAAGTAAAAGTATATATTTTTAGAGGAAGAACTTTTTTGAAAAATTATTTAGGAAGTATAGAAGCTGTATTATGAACACGATAAACATACATAACTACGAAGCTTATTTGTTAGATTATTTAGAAAATAATTTATCAGATAACCAACAAATAGAGTTGTTGGTGTTTTTAGAAGAATATCCTGAGCTAAATATTGAGTTAAACGATTTAAGCAACAATCCATTAGTTTGTGACGATTCAATTGTATTTGAAAACAAAAACAAGTTGAAACAAATTGCAATTGAAAGCTTAATGATTGCTGAAATGGAAGGCGTTAGTTCAGAAAATGACAGTAAAGAGTTAAAGGAATTATTAGCGTTACAACCGATTTTACAAAAAGACTTTGATTTATATAAAAAGACTGTTTTGATTCCATCAAAAATTGTTTTTTTAGACAAAGAAAGCTTGAGAAAGGAAAAGCCAGCACGGTTAATTTATTGGTGGATGTCGTCCGCAGCTGCTTTGATTTTAGCTCTTTTCATACTTAAAATTTTTAGTACTTCTGAAATCAATGATACAGAACAGTTGGTTGAAGTGGTTGTTGAAGATTCAATATTAAATCAAACAACGGAAATTTTACCATCAAATAGTGATTATGAAAATAACCAAACAACAGAAGTTGCTTCCACAACTTTAACAAATGAAAAAAAAGAAAAACGACAAATCAATCTTCAAGAAAAAAAATCTTTTGTTGTTGCTGAAGAATTTCCTTTAGAGGAAATGCTACTTATAAATGAGACTGCCATTATTGATACCAATAATAGGGAATTTATCATTATTGAACCCTATTTAGAAGAAGATAATTTAGCAAACTTTATTTCCATAGAACCAATAGATGAAGCAACATTGAATGAAATAAATCAATTTAATACTAAAAAAAATGAAACCTCCTTATTTTGGGTTTTAGCTGAAAAAATTACTCAAGAAAGAGTAACCTTAGCAAAGCAAACAGATGAAAAAGGTAAATTACAAGTACTTCAAATTGGGGATTTTTCTTATGCAAGAAAATAGTAATTATTTTTTTTGTAACTTTTTAAACCCACAAGCGTCCCACTATAAAACACAATGAAGTTATTTAAAGTTCAAATATAATAATGAAAATGAATTATTTTTTTGCAATACGAGGCATTTTTGAGAAGCATAGCCGTAGGCTATGGTTGGAGAAAATAACGAAGTAGTGTGAAAAAAGAAACATTTTTTAATTTATAGGGAGGACTTTAAATAACTTCAATAACTAAATTTAAAATTTATGAAAAGAGTTACATTATTTTTTATCGCAGTGCTTATTTACTTTAATTTATCAGCACAAATAACCAGAAAATTAGAATCATTTAATTCAATTAAAGTTGCCTCAGCTTTTAAAGTGGAACTGGTAAAAGGAAACGACAATGAAGTTGAAATAATAGGTGTTCCAGAACAGTATTTAGAAAATGTGGTGACTGAAGTGAAAAACAACCGCTTATCAATTTATGCTAAAGATCGTATAAAAGCTGATTCTGAAATGAAAATTATTGTAACTTTTATTGATTTAGAAGAAATTAATATTAGTGGAGCAGCAACAATTAGAAACAACACGCCAATTATGTTTAATAAGATGAACATAAAATCAAGTGGAGCATCAACAATTAAGTTAGATGCAGATTTTACAGACCTGATAATTGATGTATCGGGAGCAAGTGATTTAAAATTAAAAGGAAATGCCACTTCATATAAATTGAAAGGTTCAGGAGCATCGTCAATAAAAAATGGAGAATTATTTTCTGAAACTGTAGAAATTGATTTATCTGGAGCTTCAACAGCAATGGTTTATGTAACTAAAAATATAACTGGAGAAGTTTCTGGTGCCTCAGATTTGAAAATTGTAGGAAATCCAGAAAATAGTTACATTCAAAAAAGTGGTGCTGCTGATGTTAAAGGAGTTAAAGTTAGTTTTAAAACAACTAATAATTCTGAAAACGCTATTAATGAAAGTGATACAACAAGGTTTAAATGGAGAAGCAATACGTTTTTAATCATAGGTGATATAGATACTAGTTTCAAAACACAAAAACATCGGTATAATCATTGGGCAGGTCTTGATGTAGGAATCAACGGTTTTTTAAATTCATCAGGAAGTACTGATTTGAGTAATAATCCAGAGGTATTCAATAACAATCCAAAAGAAGTTACACAGTTTATGGAAACTCGTTTACAAAAATCATGGTCTGTGAACTTAAATTTTTATGAGCAATATATACCGATAAGCAAACATCATGTAGGATTAGTTACTGGTTTGGGTTTTGAATGGAATAATTATGAACTTCGTCATAATGTGAGATTAACATCAAAAGGAGGTGAATATGTTTTTGATGATGTTAATGACTTTAATAAGAACTATACTTGGGGAGAAATAGATACGCTTAGAGATTATTCTAAAAACAGATTCAAGACATTTTTCATCAATGCACCACTCTTATTTGAATTGAATACAGGAAACAATAAAAAGAAGTCATTTCACATCTCAACAGGAGCTATTCTTGGATTTAATTTGCAGACTAAAATGAAATATAAATATAAAGTAGAAGGAGATTCTAAAAAGGAAAAAGACAAACAAGATTTTAATACAAATCCTTTTAGAGTGAGCCTAACTGCTCGTGTAGGTTATGGAAGGTTTAATGTATTTGCTAGTTATTCATTAACTCCATTGTTTGAAAATAACAAAGGACCAGAATTATATCCATTTTCGGTTGGAGTAACATTGCTAGGTTTTTGAAAGTAGAAAAATTACTTACAAAAAGAATTGATAACAGCTATAATTACGCACAGGTTGGATACTTCCGAGAGCGTAGCAACGAGCCTCTTATTAGAATGTCATCTTGAGCAAAATTTTTCATCCCGATTTATCGGGATAGAAAAATGAGGTCGACCGCGAAGCAGCAACATTTCATTAGTTTAAAATAAAAGAGTTATTGTTAAAGATCTTCTGATTTAGGTAGCAGAAACTTATTTACTTACAAAAACTTTGATTGGTACTAATTGAAGGGAGGCTTAAAAGGTAATAAAAAAATCAAACAAAAGACAGCAAATTGATATAAGTGTCAAATGTTTGAAATCAAACAAAGGACAGCAAGTCCTATTTGCTGTCAAAAGTTTCAAGTTTACACTGTCACCCCCTCACTCTGAAGCCAAGCTGGTTTACTTGCGAATAACAACTTCATTTTATAACCCTCCTTCTGACATCAACCAAAAGTAAGAATTATTTTAGTTATGGTAGGAATAAGTCTTGAGCCCCTATCACTCATCGCCTCCCGTTAGATTAAGAACAGTTGGGGTACGGCTATTAGCGGTTCGGCTATCATCTTCTTCATAGTTTTCTAACTTAGTTAGTCATATTTTAATTTGATATTAAATGCTATTTTTTTTCGGGATTAACTTTTCAAGTTGGCTTAAATAAATAAATTTTTGCTCAGCTTTTTTATCTTTTATTAGTTCCCAAACTGGTTCACCACATCCATTATATATTATATGAGGAAATCCTTTTTCGTCAATCCTAATTACAATGAGATTGTCAGGCTTATTTCTTAAGCCCACCTTCTTGCGTTGGGTAATTTTTATTTGATATTTTTTTCCAGTCTCTATGTCCTCTGCATCGTGTGATTTTTCAGAATTTGGAAGTAATTTTAATTTAAATTTTTCCTTTGCGTAAACCTCGCCAATATTTCCTAATAAATGCCCGTCAATTGTAAATTTTCTATCGTCTTTTTTGTAATTATTTTCAAGACGTGAAACAATTTTCCATAATTCTGTTATTATTTTTTGAAGTTCTTTTTCGTTCATTGATAGATTTTTTATAAAGCGTTCGCAGAACCTTTATTTCTTTGAACACTTTTAATAATGATAAAATAAAAGGGATAATTTAAGAAATCTTAGTGATATCCCAATTGCCAGAACTTCTGTATGATTGAGCGTCTTTATTGAACCCTAACTTTGCAATCTCCTTCCCAATGTCCTCTGCGTTAGGATTTGGAAAAGTTGCAGAAGTTACTTGGAATTCATAACCGCCTTGCATATCACCATATTTTCTTTTGGCTTTTAATTTGTAAACTGGCATAATATTAATTTTTTATTAATGCTTACTCTGTTCAGTTTTCAGCTTTCCTGTGCTAAAATTTATTTTGTGTCGAATTAGCGATAAACGACATTTTTTTGATAGCATATTCAGAATTTAGCAGTTGTTATTATTCAATTTCTACGCTCAAATAATCAAATTCAAGTTTTAAATTCTGTTTTATAAAGTTAATACATTTCTTATCATTTTCGGTTGTCGGATATTGTCCAACTACAAAATGATTTTTTGGTCTTTTGTCAGTGTCGTTTAATGAATAAAGCAATATCCTCAGTTTAAATTGAGGTTTATTTTCTCCAAATATATAAAAAATACTTTAGCTGCTATAAAATAACCCATTACAAAAAACAAAAGCCTCAGAAAATCTGAAGCTTTTGTTGTTATGTATATTTTCAAACA
>Ga0100378_1005134_pt1 | contig 12059 bp, 14 predicted proteins | sample CryGeymeta201502_FD_81535 | JGI IMG/M metagenome (GOLD analysis project Ga0100378, IMG submission 81535) | Groundwater microbial communities from Crystal Geyser aquifers in Utah, USA - Crystal Geyser metaG 2015-02 | ecosystem: Environmental > Aquatic > Deep subsurface > Groundwater | place: USA...
TAATATTTTTTGAATAATTAATAATATTCTTTCTTTAAAGTATTTAATATTAATTTAAGTAATTACTTTTATAAAAATCAAATTATCAAAATAAATGGGAACATGCGGCACAACAACTGTAACTTAACAATGTAACAATGAATTTTAGTATAAATTCCGTAATAAAAACGGAGGTAGTCACCAAGTTGAACATATTTACGAGAATGGTAATAAATATGTAGGCGAATGGAAAAGTGGAATGCGGACAGGAAACGGAGTTTTATATTATAAGAGTGGAAATAAATACGAAGGAAATTGGCTTGATGACAAAGAACATGGACATGGAGTTTTACTTTATAGTGATGGAGAAAAATATGAAGGAGATTGGTTCGAAGGAAAAATTACTGGAAAAGGAGTTTTTTATTTTAAAAATAACAGTAAATATGATGGAAATTTTACATGCGATGAAAGAAGTGGACAAGGAGAATATTTTTATGAAAATGGAGATAAATATGATGGAAATTGGAAAGACGATCTTAGACATGGTATTGGAACATTATATTATAGTGAAGGAGGAAAATATGAAGGTAATTGGAGCGAAGATTATAAATCAGGATTTGGAATATTTCATTACAAAAATGGAGATAGATATGAAGGTGAATGGGCTCATGATATGATGCATGGAGATGGTACATATTTTCATATCAATGGTGATACTTATAAAGGACAATGGATAAACAGTATGAAAGAAGGTAAAGGTACTTTATCTTTTCGTAATGGAAATAAGTATAAAGGAAAATGGAAAAATGATAATTATAATGGATTTGGTGTATTTAATTACAATAATGGGGATAAGTATGAAGGAGATTGGAAAGAAGATGCTAAACATGGCAATGGAGTATATTATTATAAAGGCTTTAAGAAATTTGTTGGTGTTTGGAACGAAGGAATTAAAGAAAGTGGATCATATTATACAAAAAATATTTTAGATGAATGGGTAGAAGATATACAACGAAACAAAATCTTTGTTGAAGGAAGGCAACATCTTAACCCGAACAACCATAACAATTTTCTCACAACTGAAGTAAATGGAAATTAATAATAAAATCAATAATAATAATATTTTGAATTACCATTTTAATTAGATTTCATTTTTATAATCATATTTAAGTATTATTCTTATATTAATTTTAATTATTATGAATAAAATATTATTGGGGATTGGGGATTGGGGATTGGGGATTGGGCCCAATCCCCAATCCCCAATCCCCAATCCCCAATCCCCATCATTTAGTATTAAGTATTTATATTGATTAATAATTTAAATACAAACTTTAATTACTTTGTTTATTTTAATTATATAAAATATAATGTTTAGATTATGACGTAATAAATTAATTACTTAATATTCTCTCCAGTAAACTAAAACATATTAAATGGAAAATAAGAAGACAAACTCCAACCTATCAAGATTTGAATTAATAAGACGTCAAATAACTTCTAATCAATGTCTAAACCAAAAATACACTCCCCAAAAGTCAGACGACGATGTAGTTATCATATCTGCAGTCAGAACTCCAATGTGCAAAGCCGGAAAAGGATCATTAAAAGACACTAACACAGAAATTATGATCGAAACTGTCTTAAGAGAAACACTTAAAAGGAATAACTTAGACCCTAAATTAGTTCAAGAAATTATCTTCGGAAATGTTATGTTACCAGGAGCAGCGTTATATCAAGCAAGAATGGCCGAATTTTTAGCCGATTTCCCAGTTTCAACTAATTTAATGACTGTTAATAGACTATGTTCAAGCGGTCTTCAAGCAGTTATGGATGTCGTTAACCAAATTCATGCTAATCAAATTGATATCGGAATTGGAGGTGGAGTAGAGTCAATGAGTCAGTCTAATATGTCAGATGGATTATCACCAGATAAATTATCAGACTCAATTTTTGAATGTGAAGGAGCTAGAAATTGCCTAATTCCAATGGGATTAACAAGTGAAAATGTAGTAGAGAAATATGGATTAAATAGAAAAGATTTAGATCAATTTGCTTTAGAAAGTCACCAAAAAGCTGCTAGAGCCCAAAAAGAAGGATGGACAAAAGATGAAATTGTTCCAGTTAAAACTATTTTAAAAGATAAAGAAGGAAATGCTAAGGATGTTGTGATTTCACTTGATGATGGAATTAGAGGAGATATTTCAATGGAAGGATTAACTAAATTAAAACCAGCTTTTAAGAAAGACGGAGTTACAACCGCTGGAAATTCATCCCAAGTTACTGACGGAGCTGCCGCAGTTTTGGTTTGCAGAAGATCAAAAGCAAAAGAATTAGGATTAACTCCAATCGGTAGATTTATTAGTTACGCCGTTGCCGGATGCCCCCCAGAAATTATGGGAATCGGACCAGCTTTAGCTATTCCAGCAGTATTAAAAAAATGCGGATTAGAGATTAATGACATTGATGTTTTCGAAATTAACGAAGCCTTTGCTTCACAAGCTACATATTGTGTTAACCATTTGAATATTCCCAAAGAAAGAGTAAATCCAAGAGGAGGAGCTATAGCCCTAGGACATCCTTTAGGAATGACCGGAGCTAGACAATTCGCTACTTTATTAAGTGAATTAAAAAGAACAAACAAAAGGATGGGAATCATTTCAATGTGCATTGGAACTGGAATGGGAGCCGCCGCTGTTATTGAAAGAGAATAAATTAATAGTTTATATAGAATATTCATGAAATAAATTTAAAATTTAAGTTAAGTTTAGTTAGCAATATTAATATTAATATTTAAATAATATATTATTAAAATAATATTATAATTTTAATATACTACGTGTAGTGTATAACATTATAACATTATTAATTAAAATTTATTTTATTGCTTGCATAAATTATATTTATTGTTTATATAATAATTAAATTAATAAATTTCATGAGTGATCAAAAAGTTAATGATGTCGAAGTAATTGATGATGGTTCATACACAAATACTATTATTTATATAGTGATTTCAACAGTTTTTATCTATATATTTTATAGACTATGTAAGTAACAATCATAGTTTAAATAACATATTATATTTTATAATTTTGTGTAAATTATTATCATTTTAGTATTTGGTGGAAAGAAGAAATATAACAGAGATACATTAATGCTTGTTGGACCTAGTTTAACTGGAAAAACTTCATTTTTCATTTATGTAAGTTTTAAATAACTCAAATAACAAAATACTAAACTAAAAATAAAACTATTATTTCATTATAACATGATATCATTAATATCAATCTAGCTTATAAGTGATAAAATCCAAGATACTCTCAGTTCACTATCTGTAAACTTAGTAGAAAACATTAACGTATTCGAGTTAAAATCATTAAACATCTTAGATGTTCCAGGACAAGGATTTTACAAAAAAGACATTAAAGAAAATATTCAAAGAAGTAAAGCAATAGTTATATTCGTGGACTCATCTGATAAGTAAGTATAAATAAACTATATTAAATGATTCCTTACTTATTAATCATCATCCCATTTAGAAAAGGATTCCCAAATGCTGCCTCGTATGTTTACGATATTATTGATAATGAGCACTTTAAAGAAAGTATTCCTGTTATTATTGCTTGCAATAAGCAGGATGTTAAATTTGCAAAGGCTAGTAATATAGTAGAAAATGAGCTTGTTTCTGAAATTGAAAACTTAAAAAAGTTTAAACAAACAACTACACTTGAAGATAATACTGAACAATTTGGAACACTATATGTATGATTATATTATTTAATAATAAATATATTAATTATATTAATATGTTTAGAATTTGAAAGGAAAGTTTGCTTTTAATATGTTTAAAAATGTTGAATTTGTTGAAACTAGTAAGAAGAATAATTTTAGTGAATTAATTCAGGCTTTAAAGAATAAATTAGATACTCCTAAATAATTAAGATATAGAAAGATATTGATAGTGAAGACTATATTATAATAATTATTAAGCTATATTTTATTGATTTATAATAATTTGATTGTATTAAATTATATTATATGGATTGTGTAGTAAGATAATAAAATTATATTTGTTTGTGTTGATTTTATTTTATACGCATATTAATTAATAAGAAAATACTTAATATAATTATTAAATTTATTAATAAATTTAAGTTTATAACATAATAAATTTAATATATTATTATGCTTAACTAAATAATTTAAGAGTCTAATCTATTACTTCTTTGGTTGAGCATTTAAATCAACTAATCTTAAGTAAGGTTTAACTTCATTCCATCCTTGAGGGAACATTTCCTTAGCTTGGTCATTAGTAACAGTAGGTAGGATGACAACACAATCTCCTTGTTTCCAGTTTTCTGGGGTTGCAACTTTTCTGTTGACAGTTAATTGTAAAGAATCAAGAACTCTGATAATTTCATCAAAGTTCCTACCAGTACTAGGAGGGTATTGAATCATAATTTTAACAACGTGATTGGGATCAATAATATAGGTAGTTCTAACTGTAACTTTTTCATCTAGTTTGGGATGAATCATACCAACTGATCTAGCAATTTTACTATCAGCATCTCCAATGATTGGATAAGTTACTTCAGTCTTTTGAGTCTCGTTAATATCTTTAATCCATTCTTTGTGGTGTTCAACAGAGTCACAGCTTAAAGCAATTAATTTACAGCTTCTTTTCTCAAATTCTGGAACGAGTTTTGCTGCTCTTCCTAACTCGGTAGTGCATACTGGAGTAAAGTCTCTTGGATGACTGAAAAAGATTAACCAGCCACTTCCTTGATAGTCATAGAGTTTGAAATCTCCAGTTGAAGTTTTTAAATCAAGATTTGGGAAGGTGTCTCCAAGCATTAATGATGCGCATTCAGTTTTTGAATCCATTTTTTATAATATAAAAATTACTAAATTACTAAATTACCTTTATAATATAATATAAACTTAATACTGTCAACTATATTAATTAAGTGGTTAAAATGTATGTTAATTTAAATTTATGTAATAAAATTATAAAGTAATTATACTAATTTAAAATCAAGTTATAGACTTTTATTTTGAATTACTATACAAACTCATCAAATATTATTTTCTTATCAAACTAAAATATAATTACCTTATTAAATTGTAGATATTATTAATCAATTTTTATTTATTATAACATTAACTATTCTTAATTTTCTTAATTAATAAAACTAATACAAATGATTAAACTTATAATTAAACATATAATAAAATATATTAATATATTATTCCAGAATGAGTAATATACTCAAACAATTCATTTTTTATGGATTAGGATTATTAGGTTTTAGTTTTGTTAGTTATAGCATGTTTACATTCTATAACAAAATCAAATGTTTAGGTGAAAGCCTACCAAAATGGTTAGACGACTGGATTTTAGAATTAAAAGCATTAATTAAAGAAAAAAATTTCGAAGTAAACGTAGAAATAGCAGCTCACTATTATAACTTAGAAAGAGCTCTTGCAGCATTCTTAAAATCATACAAAGAAGACGAAGTAGATCATTATATAAGAACATTTCTAGCTTTTGATAAGCTCGACTACTTTATGGAATACTTTTCCGATTTTAATAACCATTTAAGTGAAGAGGATAAAAAAGCAAAGGAAATACTATGTGATAGATTAGAAATAGACATAGACGACGAGTCTTACTACATTCTTGCTAAATCTGATGAAAATGATTCAATTAAACACTTAATAAATAATGTAAGAGTTGATAAAAATGTTAAAGTGTTAAACGCATTAATGATTAAGAAGTATATAGTTAGACAAGGACAGATATATAATCATATTTATAATAACTTAGATAATCATGAAGTCTTATTCAAATTTATAAAATCTGCGTACATGCTTGTAGATGAAATTGAAGAATATTTTGGTACAAGTGAGAAAAAGTTTATTATGAATTTATATTTGAACAATAATAAATTACTATCTGATAAGGAAATATATGATGCAAGAGCTAAGTTTTTTAAAGTTAAACTGCTTGCTTGTAAAAATATATCAAGTTAAATGCTTGAATACTTAAATACTTGGCTAGAATAAGGAATAGGAATATGAAATAATTATATAGGTTTGATTTAGATAGTTTGTTATTGGCAAGCAGATGTAAGAATTAAAGTCAACTTATTATATAAAGTTAATAGTAAATTATAATATAAATAATTTTATTAATGAAATTAGTTTAAATTGTATATATTAGTAATAAATTCTTATATAAATTAATATTGTAATTATGTTTTTATATTAATACAGAATTAATGGAAAATAATAATGCTATAATATCGGATTTATATCAAAAATGTTTAAATTACAAACAAGATATTGAAAAGAGGATAAATGAAATTTATAAAGGAAGTCATAATAGCAATATAGACAAAATTAAAGAAAAAATAATAGAAAAATCTGAAAACTATGGGGAAAGTCTTAAACATCTTGATATTTTAATAATAGAAAAATTCACAGGTGAAACACAAAAAGTATGGAAAAAGTAATTATTAAAATTTATTCTTTGAGAAAAATTGAAGGATTAAAAATATCCTATAATACAATGGCAAAAGACATAGAAAAATCAGTTAAACTACAAAAATTAAAAATAATGTCGAGTAATAGACAAAACTTAAAAAATTTAGTAAAATAATTATTAAAGATTAAAGACAAATACTGATGCAACTGGATATTTATGTCAAGAGAGCGAATCATTAGATAATTCAATAAGAATCTCAGAAAATATGTATAACTCAGGTAGAATGGCAGTCGACGAATTAGAAGAACAGAAAAATATAATGAGTGTATAAGTATTATTTTTAAATTAAGAGAATAAAACAAAATGTTTATGGAATATTTGATAAAATAAATATATCTCAAACAATAACAAAGTTTCTAATAAGTAGAGGAAAGTCAGACACGTTCCTATTCTTTATATTGGTTATATTAACATTAGCAATAATGTATTATACATACTATTATGTCAAGCCGCTGATAACTTTTGTAAAGTCTGCATAAAGTCTACATAAATGTTTACATAAAGTCTGCATAAAGTTTTCATAACACATGGACAATATTAGCTTTATAGATAAAGAATATAATTTATAGGCTAAAATTTTAAATTATAAATAATGAAAATGAATATAGCTATATTTATAGTTATTTTTATGTTAAGTTAGCTAATTATTAATTAATATTAATTAAATATTAATTATAATTGAATGTTAGCAAATGTAAAAACAATAAAATCGGATCAAAGTATGCTATCAATGAAAACACAAGCAATTCATACAAATCAATCAAACCAAACACTTCAAACAAACCAAAATATTGTGAAAAAAGACTTAAATTCAAATTATAGGGAGAAACATACAACAGAACATATGATTTTAGAAATGACAAATGCTATTAATACATTTTATATAGATTCACATGATAAAGACATAAAACAAAATAAAGAGGTAGAAGACTTTAAAAAGTTCTTTTTCCCAGGACTAGAAAAAATATTGAACCAAATTTTGAAATCTATTACAGCAGATAAAGAACGAGCAGAAAAAATAGAAACTGTGTATAAGTTTTTCAAAGGCAAAAGCGAATACTTAAAACAAATACAATTAAGTAAAGAAAAAGAATCAAATAAAAACAACATTAATAACAATAATGATAATATACTAAACCTAGCAAGTAATCCAAACTCTTTTAAAAAAGAATACAAAGACAAAGAGAAATTAAAAATGCCAACCAATTACATATATGACAATAAGCAGCCAATTAAGAATGATGATCCAAAATATATTGCAAGGTAATAATTAAGACTTATTAAAAATAATTTATAATTAATTAGGAATGAATTATTATCAAAGCTAAATGACGAGAAAAAAGATCAATCACTACTACCAAGTATTACTTCTGGATCTAGTGTTAATAACATATCAAAAGTAATGAATAAAGATAAGTCAGAAAATAATCTTACTAAATCATTAAACATATATGATAAAAGTAGGGCTAAGAAGGATAATCCTTTATTTAATTCGACAATAAGTAATCCAAATAGTCATATTAGTTTAAACAGCCATAACAGTCATAATAGTTTAAACAACCCCCCAAATAAACATTATAATTCTAGTAGTAGTATAGGAGAAAGTAAGGAAGCTAAGAATAAATTCGGAAGTTCAATGGCCTTAGGATTTCAAAATAGGAATAGAATTTTAAAAGAAATAAAAGAAGAGAATAATAACAGTAATGAAGAAGTATTTAATATATCAAAACGAAATTATAGAAGTACCAAAACTACTAAAGTTTCATCTTCATTATCAAATATTAAAATAAAGAAGATAGCCTCAAAGAAAAAAAAAGAGAATACAAATTCTAATACAATAACCAATACTCAAGAGAATGAAAATCAACAAGAGCCAAGCAATAACGATAAAATTTTAAATAAAATATTAGAAGAAACTGAAGACAAACGAAATGAACTGAAAGATGAGTCAATCATAATAGAAAAAATAAAAGAAAAAATACCATTAAGGATTAAGTTCCCAAATATAAAAAACCTTGAAAAGGACAGAGATAAATTATTTATTCATAGCGAAAAGATTATAAATATCACAACTAAGAATATATCTAAAAAGACATCTAATAACAATATACATCATTTACATCAATCAAAATCATTAAAACCTGAAATTCGAACATCTAATAAATCATTAATGGATGAATCATATGAAAAAAGATCCAATTGTATTAATGTTGAAGTTCTAACTCCTTCTCCTTCATCCGAAAAGAATAACAAGAAAAAAAATATGACTACTAATAATTTAGCTCATATAAGAGATCATAATATCGAACAAGAAAACTTTCTCAGTCAAAGGAGAACACTATGTGAGTTTAGAGTAAAAGATAAAATTGTCTCTAAAAGTAATAAGAAGATAGTAATAAATTCAAGTAAAAATGAAATTAAACCTGATCAGACTTATTATCCCAAATACTTTTTACCGTATGAAGGTTATGGACTACAAATGCGGTCTTCAGAAATAAGAGAGTTGTCAGAAGATAGAAAAATTAAGAAGTCGAAAAGCTTTCGTAAAACCAAGAATAAGTTTTTACAAACGACAATTGGATTAGGAAAAATAGATGTTGGGAAGTTAAATTTGAATAAATAAATTCTTAATTGATTATATATTATATAAAAATGATTGTTATGAGATGAAATATTATAAATTATTATATTAATGGATTTAATAATGATACAAATTTTATTAGTAAATTTATTAGTAAATTATATTAAGTTATTTTTACATTTATTAATTTTACATTTATTAATTTTACAGTTTTAAAAATAACTATTATTACCGTAAATAATTACTTAATTAATCATAATTAAACATAAATAAACATAATTAAATAAATGGAAATGCAAAACTTATATGAAAATCAAATAGCAATAAATATAAATTCATTTACAAATAATAAGATAATTCGATTATTAACAAATATTACTCAAGTTATTAATGAATCAATTTCAACTAATAATTCACAAACTCAAGTTAATATTACAAATGATTCTTCAATTATCATTCCAGATGAAGAAATTAACAACGAAGCAAATATGAGTGGAGAAATATTACTCATGATGTTTCTTCTTTCGATTAGTTTATCTTGTGGGCATTACATACGGAAATATAAAATTAAATTCTTAAATGAATCACTAGTAACTACAATGTTTGGTTTAATTGCTGGATTGATATTACATTTAATATCGAACACAAAATACCTTAATAATATAACTTCTGCTTACGAGAAGTTTTTCATGATATTAATTTTACCAGCGATTATATTTGAAAGGTAATTTATGCTACTTATTACTTAATACTTATTTATTAATAACGTAAAATTATATTTATTACTTATTATAGTGCTTATAATTTAAAGAAGGACTTTTTCTTCAAAAATTTAGGGACGATTCTTGTCTTTGCTATTATAGGAACATTAGTTTCAATATTTTTATGTGGAGTTGGTATGTACTTTTTTGGATATATTGGCCTATATAAGGTATATTCTATTATATAATATTACAATGATATAATTTTTTAATGTTTTATGTTATTAATAAATATTAAAGACATTTTCATTGCAAGAATGCTTTCTTTTTGGATCGTTAATATCGTCCACTGATCCAGGTAATAATATATTCAATATTAATTCAATACATTTAATTAACTTATCAAATAGTTTGTATTTTATCTGCATTTAAAGATGTAACTGTTGATCCAAATTTTTATCAAATTATATTTGGAGAAAGTATTCTAAATGATGCTGTAGCTATAGTATTTTATGATACAGTTGGTAACTTTAGATTAAATCAAAATGTTGGATTGAGTATATTAATATCAGGACTAGAATTTATAGGAATTCTTATTGGATCATTTTTAATTGGATATATTATTGGCTATATTACTGCATTTGTAATTATAAATATGATATTTATTATAGTTAATAAAAGATTTAAACGGAAAAATTGAAAATATTGAAAAAATAGAAGTAGGCTTAATGATAATATTACCATTTGTTGCTTATTTAATTGCTCAAGTACATTTAAACATATACATATAAATTAATAAATTTATAAATTTTAATATAATGCATTAATCCTTTTAGAATTTAAAGTTGTCTGGAATTGTCAGCATAATGTCAAATGGAATTGCTCATGCAACTTTTACTAAATTTAATTTGTCTGACTGGTCAAAGCATGTAAATTTTTATTAAAACTAACAAATTAAACAAATTAAACAAAATTAATTAAATAATTTACTTAAAATTATTAAAGACAATTCAAAGTGTTTATGAAGGAACTTCATTTATAGGAGAAACATTAGTTTTTATCTTTTTAGGAATTGGTTTCTTTTCTTTCAAAGAACATATCCAGTAATAATTATTACTAATTAATAATTATTTAACCACTAATTTAACTTTTAGAAACGTCTCTATTCCCTTAGTTATTACTATAATAATCATTGTTCTATTCTCAAGATTTATAAATGTAATGGTATGCAGCTCTATAGTAAACATAGCAAGAACCGAATCTAAAATTACAAAACAAAAGAAATTCTTTTTATGGTTTGCTGGCGTTCGAGGTGCTATGGCATTTGCTTTAGCAATTAAGTCTCAAAAGGAATTAAAAAATAAAGACAACGGAGGCTCATTCTTATTTTTAACATTAATAGTTACTTTATTTACTGTAAGAATATTAATTTTAATTTATAATAACAGTTAGTATATGTTTCATTTTTTATGGATTGTGTTATAAGAAAGTGCGATGTTTCTATAGATGAAGAAAAAGTTTTTGAAGTTGATGAAGATGCAGAAAAAAGCAAAAATTGCTTTAATAGATTTAAATATAACTTAAATTCATGTAGTGATAAATACTTACTTCCCTGTATTATTAGCAAGACTAAACGAACCAAAGTAATATTTCATGAAACAATTAATGATATGGATCATTCAGAACATACTGAACATATGGATAATGAATATGAAAGTAAGGCGGTGAAATTAACAAATTCAAAAACAAAATCAACTGAGTCTTATAAAAGTGGTAGTGGTAAGTCAAAATCGGAAGAAGCTTATTTTAAGAACAATAAATTTGATGATAACAATAATAATATTTCTCCAAGGAAAAAATTAAGCCCAGGGAATTTTAATTCTGTGAAGTCGTCAACATCTTCGATGGATGATAAAGAAAATAGTTCAAAAGGTCAGAAAAGTCAAGAGATGAGCTATGTGAGTTCGTCTAAAAAAGCTAATCAGCTATTTGAATAATAAGATAATTAAAAATGTATAAACAAGTATATTTAGAAATGTTGTATAAAAATAAAAATTAATAAACTAAAATATAATAGAAAAATAAAAATTTACTTATATAATAATTATATATAATTAATTAATTATGTATTTAATAAATAAATATATATTCAAGAATTTGAATATAATTTTAGTTCGTTTATTTGGGGATTGGGGATTGGGGATTGGGGATTGGGCCCCAATCCCAATCCCCAATCCCCAATCCCCAA
>Ga0100378_1005139_pt1 | contig 12054 bp, 12 predicted proteins | sample CryGeymeta201502_FD_81535 | JGI IMG/M metagenome (GOLD analysis project Ga0100378, IMG submission 81535) | Groundwater microbial communities from Crystal Geyser aquifers in Utah, USA - Crystal Geyser metaG 2015-02 | ecosystem: Environmental > Aquatic > Deep subsurface > Groundwater | place: USA...
GTAATTAAATAATAAAAATAATTTATATTTTGTAGTAATAGTTATAAAGTTACTTATATATTAATCTATAAGGAATAAATTATATGAAAGAACATTAAAAAATGAATTTGGAGAAATTAAATATAATATATTATATCAAGTTATTAATATCGAATTTTATTTATTATCTACAAATACTTACATAACATACTAAGAAAAATTAATTATAATACAAGAACAAGTTGACAATAATCAACAAACAAAAATAAGCAAATACAAGCTAATACTTTAATTACTTGAATCAAATTGTATATTGTATTATCTGTTCTCTTTCAATTTTTTATTTTCTTCCACGAGATTGTTTATTATTATTGTCTAGTAGTAAATAATATTAATATTTTTTATATAATTATAGTTTATTACCTTCTTAGCTAATTCGTTTTGTAAATGTATTATCATAAAATGGAATTTTTTAACCATATTTGTAGTTTCTTCGTCGTTCTTTTCGGCTGCTTTCTTAGAGACTTTGTTTCCAGCAAGTATTTTTTCGACTATTAATGTTATTATTTGTTATTAATTGTTATTATTTGTTATTAATTATATTGTTAAGTGATATTTATAGTTATTGTTAAGTTATTGTTTTATCGTTAAGTGAAAGTAATTAGGCTTGATTAATTTATGTGAAGAGGTTGTTAAATAAATATAGAGAAAGTAATAAAAGTATGAACGATATGAATTTAATTAGTTTATAATATTAAATCATCCACTTACTTATTTTCTGATCATCGATCTTCCTATCAGTTTTTCTTCCTTGAACTGTATACACATCTTCTTTATCAGTATCTAAAATAAATTATTAGCTTTATTTACTTACCTCCAATGTTTAAATTTAAAGGATTCAATGAATCAGTACTTTTTAACTTCTCTTTTAATTGTTTAACATCAATCTTTTCGAATATATGGGGATCAACTTTAATTCTAATAGCTCTGGAGGCGAATTGCATTGTGGTAATAGTCTCTTCAAAATTCATTAAGTAAGGAGATACACAAGCTATTATAGCAGTTTTAGAATTCCCTCCTAAACACTCAGTTAATATCCTTGTTAATTTCGAATCTCTAAAAGGAACATGCTGAAATGATGAATTATTCGCTAAAGAATTTATACAGTTTCCTAACGACGATATTGATTTATTAATTTTTTTGGCTTCTTCGAGTCGATCACCGCCAGAGCCCGACTTTGATATACGTTCACTTCCCGCAAGATCAACTATAGTAAGTAAAGACTTTTTATAATGTCTTGTTTTAATCTTCTTTTCTGGTTTTTCGTTTTCAACCCATTTTTGTTCAATTAAAATTTGGAGAATAGCATGTGAACGAGAAGAAGTTAGATTCTAAATAAAGAATTAATTTAAAATTATTAAAATTTATTAATATTACCATTGACGTAGAACCAGTTATTCTGCTTTTTGTGCCGTGTTTTATTAAGTTTAGAAGTTCTTGTTCTGATGTAACATACTAAATAAGAAATAAGATTAGTTTGTTATATTGTTTATATTGATTAGATTTGTTATATTGTTATATTTACTATTTGTTTTAGGCCTTCGACGTAAATACCTGACTCTGGGTCTTCTCTTATTTTGAGACTTTGTCGTTTTAAATTATTTGATGATAAAGTTGTTTGTCCTGTGGGATCAACAATCAAATCAGAAATTGTCTCATTATACACCTGCATAAATATTGCTCTTATCTTTATTGCCTTTTTCTCATTCTATAATTATAAATCATCATTAAAAAACAAAATAATCATTCATAATAAACATACAAATAAACATAATCACAATCTAATACTTACTTCTTTTATATGATCAAAAACCTGTCGTATAACTCTTGGTACAATACCCATATCTGACAATATCTCTTCACTATAGTCTATTGATTTCTTAGTCCCAAATATAGTATAAGTCTTTCCAGATCCTGTCTGGCCGTATGCCATTATCGTTCCATTATAACCTTCTAGAACATCGTCAACTATTTTCTGTCCTAATATATTATAAGTTTCAGCTTGAGAGGAAGTTCCCTGAATAACCCTATCAAATTCGAATATACGTTTTTCAATATTTGGCCTTTCTAATTCGATTTCTCTTTCGTTTAGTTTTGTAACACAAGGAAATAAATCTTCTTCTGTTATTAAATCTTTTTTTTCTTCGTTTTTTAGTTTGAGCTGAGGTCTTATCCTAACAACAACATTGAAGCGATTTGTATTAATTGTATTTATATTTGATGATTGGTTGTTATTTTTTAATTCCATTGTTAATATTGTTAAATTATTATAAAGTTTATAATTAAGTTATTATATTTAATTTATTGTTAGGTTGTTGTTATAAATTATTAAAATTATATGTTATCTAAAGAGAAATAATTATTATTTAATATAAATATATTAAAATAATACAACTGGAAATTATTAATTTAATATGAAAAATTAAAGCATTTAGAAAAATAGGCGTAATTGTTAATATTAATGCATGAAAATCAATTAGAAACTTGTAAAATGTTATGTTTGATAAAATAAACAATTATATAAATTAAATTGTTTTAATATTAAATGCAATTTCTATATAATTTTAATTATGTCATTAAACAAAATAAATATTAATTAATTAAATTCACTTATTAAATTTATTACTTAACAAGCTTAGTCTTAACTAAAATAACTAACTAATTATTATTTAGTACTGTTTAAAACTAACAACTGATTCCTTCCAACTTCTAACACTTAAATTCTTCATATAACTTCTGAACTTCAAGTACTTCCTCTGAACTTCCTAATATAACTGGACATCTTTCATGAATTTTAGTAGGGGTAAGGTCTAAAATTCTTCCGCTTCCAGTTATAGCTAATCCTCCAGCTCCTTCGACTATATAGGCCATTGGGGCTGACTCATATAATACTCTTAACTTTCCAGATTTATTTTTACTGTCTTTGGGATACATAAATATTCCTCCGTAGATTAATGTTCTGTGAACATCTGCAACCATGGAACCAACATACCTTAAAGAGTAGTTCTTTTCTCCTTTTTCTTTATCGGGGTTCTTTTTCTTGTGGACGTAGGTGGTAATAGCCTTATCCCAATACATTGAGTTTCCTTCATTAATCGAATATATCAACTGTCCTCTTGGTTTTACTCTCATATTTTCGTGAGTTAATACAAATTCTCCTAAACTATTATCAAGAGTATATCCATTTACTGATTGTCCACCAATGCATAAAACAATCTGGGTTGAAGAACCATAGAGACAGTATCCAGCAGCAACCATATCAGAACCTTTCTGTAGTAAATCAGAAATGTTAGCTACTCCAGTGCTTTTCTTTTTCCATATTCCAAAGATGGAGCCGATAGAGATTGCGACATCGATGTTGGAAGAACCACTAAAAGTAAATTAAGTATAAGTATTATAAATAAATTAACAAATAAGACATAAATTTAAAGCAAATTAATATAAGATTAAACTTACTCTAAGGGATCGAAAGCTACTACGTATTTTGCATCTGGAAGATCAATAATATATGCAGATTCCTCTTCTTCAGAAGCTAATAAAGCGCATTGTTGATTACTTTGTAACATTTTAATGAAGACTTCGTTACTTAAAACATCAAGCTTTTTTTGTGAGTCTCCGGTTGAGTTTTCGTTTCCTGCTAAACCATATAAATTTGCAATTCCTGCCTTTCTAACTTTATGATCAATAAATTTGCAAGCAGTTTGTATTGACGAAAGTAATAAAGTAAAATCACCAGTAGCTTCTTTGTGTGTTTTTTGTGATTTAATTAAATGACGAGTTAATGTCATTGGATCTGTGTTCGACCATGGTACGACTGAGATTTTTTCTGAATCCATACTATTTAATATAAATAAATATTAAGATTCATTAAATAAGCTAATTTACTTAATTTTAATACTGTCAAATAAATTAATAGTATATAGTTTATATTGTATTTTATTTATAATTGCATTATTTATATAAAAATGTTACAATTTAAGTAATAGCCTTATTAGCTCAGCGGTAGAGCGTCTGCCTTGTAAGCAGAAGGTCGGTGGTTCAAACCCGCCATGAGGCTAACTTTTAAATTTTATAATATAAGTTATTTAGTTATTTAGTTTTGTTTGTTGATAATTGGTTTATTTAGTTTTGTTTGTTAGTTTATTGTTATTTTGTAATATTAGTTTGTTATTATTTATTATAGTTTTTATAAGAGTTATTATAATAGTTATTTTTTATAATATTTTGTTATAAAAAATACTATAGCTAAACTATTTTAATAAATCCTATATATAATTTATTAAGTAAACTAAAGTAATTACTAAAGTTATCAAAATTACAGTATAAATATAATTATATTCAAATATTCAATATAAGAGTTATTAATGAATTAACTTTATTCTTCTAGAATACCTTTTTTAACATATTTAGTTATATATAGTTTTTTACTTTTTATTATTATATAAATATTTATAACAATGTTCAATAGCTTTAGCGAATATACAAAATATAAAAAGAAACTAAGTATATCATACCAACAAAAAGTCTTAGATGAAATAAAACGTCCAGCATCTCTAGAAGTGTTCAAATTTATAGTAGACGGGTCAGTTTTTATCGGAACACAGTCAGCTTTAACTATATTTTTCTTACTGCAATTAAGAAAAAAACCATTTAAGCCACAATTGTTGATTAAATATATTACATTTACTTTTATTAATATGCAAGTGTTTTTGAGAAATCATTTAAATGAATATCCATATAAAAATGAGAAAGATTTAAGTTTAACCAAGAGGTTGTTGATTTCGACTACAGGCCCAAGTTTTTGTATAATGAAAGATGTAAATATATTGAGATTAATTTCTTTTGTTCGATTGTTGAATCCGATAAAAGAATTTAAAAATAATTCTACGTATACAGTTAAATTATAAATGAAAATATAAAATTTATTAATTAACTTAATATTAACTATAATAAATAATATTACTGTTATTTTTACTCATAATTAATAATATATAAAAACAGCTTTATTTAACTGAATTTAAAACGATTTAAAACGAAATTCAAAAACGATATAATTAATGAAATTTACTTCAAATTTGCCTTAAATTAATTTTTACAGAATTTTTTAATTATCTAACAATGAAGTATGACTTCTGGCTCGAATTACCAATGATGCTCATGTCACTTATTAATAATAACATGTTCCAAAAGGATCATAATTTCGCCAAATTATTAGAAAGCGCTTGTAAAGTAACATTCTTATTAACAATTTAGCAATTAAATCAATCATATAAATATATTACCGAATCATTTAAAGAATATACATCAAATTCTTCTCCAGGAATACATGAAGTTCCTTTGCTCAGAGAAGTTCAGGAGAAATTACATAGTATTCAAAACGAAAAATCACAATTAATATGCTCAGCAATAAAATTCTCAATGAAAATTATGGGAAATTTAGTAGAAAACTTAGAAAAGAACCACGAAGGAGTACAGTATCTTGATTCACTCAAGATTTTAAAAGTTTTTCTCAAGATTACTAGAGTGTGTAGTGAGAAGGCTGCAGAAGGGATATTAGAATCAAATAATAATGAAAAGAAACTCTTTGAAGTAATAAAGATTTACTCAGAAAAGTCTCAAGTAAAGTTGTATCAAATTAGTCAAACTGTTTTAAGTAATGTAGGGAAAGTAAAGCAAGCCCAAACTCAAAGTAATACAAATGTACAAGTAAATAAAAATGATATACCACTTCCTTCAATATGCTACGAAAACTCAACCTCAACAGATTCAACAAATTCAGTAATGTCATGTGAAGAAATTGAGTATTGCTGAATGCCACTTCTTTTGATAGAGGTAGTAAATATAAAATAATGTTGAAGTAAAAGTAAAGAATTTGGAGTATATTATATTAAGTATGTGTTCATATTCTATAAATAAATTTAAACTTTGCAATATAAATTCATTACTTATTTATTAATAAATAATAATATTACTTGTAATTAGTTTGTTATGCTAACTTTAACTCTTTATTACTTATACTTATACTTATTATTACTTATTACTATTATGCTTTATAAAAATATTTAATTTAATTATATTATATATAAGTATTTGTAATGACTTTAGCAAATTTAAACTTTAACTGTATGCCTAAACTAAGTTTAATGAATCAGGACTTTGAAGTATTAGTTACGTTTGAATCAGATAGTGAGTATATTGCAAATATTGATGTAAATGTAAAATTTGTGATTAATTAAAGATAGAATTAGATGTTGTTTTTCTAAAAAAAGAAATAAGTAAAATTATATTATAACATAATCAAAATAAGAAATCCTAAACACAAAAGAAAATATTACAAAAGGAAAAAATTTCTTTCCAATTAAAGTAACCAATATGAAATTAGATAGCTTCGTCGAAAATGAGTTGGTTAATATATCCCTTTTAAAAATAAAGATATATAATAAAGGTAATAATCTAATAAATTATATAGACTTAAACGTAAACCTTGAAAAAGTAATAATAATACAAGCAATAAAAGAGAAAGGACTAATTTATAAAAATTTGATTTAATTAAAAGACAATTAGATAGAAGCTTATATTTCTAAAATAATTCATTATAGTAATATTATAAGTGGATAAGTATTAATAATTAGTCAAAAATTCAATATAATTCAATATAAGTCATATAAAGAAATATAAATAATACATAAATATAATCAAGTATTATTGACTTTAAACGAAATAAAAATATTAATATATATTAACTTAAATGTAAAATATAATCGAAAGATATATTATCTATGCTAAATATATAGTTTCTATTATTCTTTGTATAGCTATCGTATTATAGTTTTCATATCCTTTTGATGTTATAAATATATTGTAAGCTCGAAGTAAATTCTCTAAAGCCTTTTCATTATTTTTAAGTTTATAAAATCTCATTCCTATTGTTTTATATGTTAGAGCTGAATGAACATTTTCTTCACCGAGATATAGTTTCTTTTGTAATGTTTTAAGTTTTTGTAAATTTTCAAAGAATTTTTCGTCGTTACCTAACTCTTCGTAGATCATAGCGATTTTATTGTAAATGGAGCAGGATTTTATATTTGACTCTTCATTATTTAGTTTTGCGCATAAATTTAATGCTAAGGTAAACTTTTCTAATCCGGCATTTGAGTTTTTCAACGAGTGGAAGTTTTCTCCAATGCTTTCATGAAGTTCTAAAACAGATTTAGAATCCTCACCAGAGAGTTTAGTCTCAATTTCAAGAGCTTTGTTGTAGTTAACGTTTGAAGATTCGTACTGTCTCATGTCTTTTTGGATATTTGCAATATTAATATAAGCAAAAACTATTTCTTCCTTCAAAGCCCCTTCTCCAAAAATCTTCAAATAAATATTCAAACTTGTATTAAATAATTCGAAAGCCTTTTCAAAATTGTTTTCTTCGCGATAACAATAGCCTAAAGATAAATAAATCTTAGCTGAGTCAACATTTTCTTGGTTATTATTGTTTTTAAGTATAGATTCTATTGATTTATTATAAAACTCTATTGATTTCTTATAATTTTTCATTTTGTAATGAACTTCGGCTATTTCCATAAAGAGAGCCTGCGGGGAGGCTGGAATTTTAAAAGTTAGAGAAAGAGCTTTTTCGTAGTTTTCTAATGACTCTTCGTATTGATTGTTTTTCATGTACCAGAAACCGAATTTTTGATAGATGCCTGCTGTGTAGGTACTAACTTCTCCATATCTCTTAGTATAAATCTCTAACGACATCTTAAGATAGTTAATTCCACTTTTTAGCTCATTCATATTAAAATACATATCTCCTAACACAACATAAGATTCAACAATAGAAACTGAGTCAATACCATACTTTTCTATTCTTATTTCTAATGCCTTTGTATAAAACTCAACAGCCTTAAAGTAGTTTTTACTTTGACAATACACATATCCAATTTCATCATATGTTTCAATTGCGATTGGGTCCTTTTCTCCAAATAGTACTTTAATCTGCTTTAATGCATTTAAGTAGTACTCAAATGCTTTTTCGAAATTGTTAATTTTGCAATAAGCCATTCCTATCTTTTTATATAAGTTTGTAATATCGACAGTTTCTTCATAGCCTAGTAACTGCATCTTTACCTTGAGTGATTTTAAATAGTATTCTAAAGCTTGTGGGTAGTCGTTTGATTTTGTATATAGAGAAGCAATATATTCGTAAATACTTCCGACTAGTTCTTTTTCGTTGGATATGAATTTCATCTTAATTTTTTCAAATTTGTGGTAATATTCTATAGCCATTGCAAAATTTGAAAGTTTCTCATAAAAGTAAGAGAAATTCTTATAACTTTCAGCGATTAGTATTGTCTCTTCTCCATAAATCTTTGTTTTAATATCTATTGATTTTTGAAAACATTCAATAGCCTTTTCATATTCTGAGTAATTCTCATATATTTTACCAATATTGTTCCAGATGCAACCTTTGTATAAACTATCTTCAGCATAAGTATCTTTTAATATTTCTTGACTTTCATTGATGTAAGTTATTGCTGAGACTAAGTCTTTATTATTAGAATATAAGCCAGAGAGAATAACCATAACTTTCGCTAGTAATAATTTAAATCCTTTAGTGTTGTTTTTGAATTCTTGGAGATTTTTCATAAAGTTTTTAAAAAACTCAATATTCCTTGAATGATCACAATTCTTCACAAGATTAAAATACAAATTATCATTCAAGCAATGAAAAATAGGAGTATCATATTGCTGTGTCATCTCTACAATTCTCTTACCACCAGAAAACGATACCTCGACAACTTTAAATTTGGTAAAAGGAAGGAATAGTACCTCTTTTTCACGAGAATTAGTATATTTATCAACTGTAATATAATTCATAAACATTTTTGTATTTTCTAGCTTTGATAGCCTAATTTTAAAAGCTAAATGTCTTTTATTAAGAATATTCGTATCTAGATTGTTGAAAGGAATAGTACTAAAGAATTGATTAGTAAAAATTAGGTCACCTTCTGCGATGTTTTCAGGTCCGTTGTCTACATTTGTAAATCTATATACTTCCTTATACGTCTTTGGATTTTGGTTATAAACCGAAGCAAAATTCAAAAATAAACCTGTAAGAATATACTTTAGCTTAGCAATATTTGCTTTATCAAATCTCCTTAAGGCATGATTTACTATTCTAAACATAGAGATATCGCTTTTTAAATCTTTCATTGTATACATAACTAATAAACTTTTTAAAATTTTATGGATATTTGTTTCGTTTTCAATGAATCTAACGTAAATTAAATCAATTTGCATTTTATCTGCTTTGAATAAACTTTTGTCTTTAAATGTGTGTATTATTCCACTTTTAAAACGTTCAATATCATCCTCAGGACTAAAGCCGATATCGATCAAGTTCAAGCATTCTTCTAAGTAAAATACTTTATTAGGATTAATGTAGTCTCTATTAATTTCTTCACATATACTATACTCAAAGCTATCGTCATCTTTTATTTTCACTTTACTTAAGAAAATATTTGGAAGCATAACTCCGCATTTCTCAAAAACATGAGTATTCTCTATTTCTGATACATCTGTTGAGTTCGAAGCATTTTCTTCTATAATTTCATTTTTCCAAATTAATACATTTACCTTTGAAAAAAAAACATCAAAATACTCAAGTAACTCAGGAAAGTTGAAAATTAGTTGATGTTTGGTAGAGTAGTCGAACTCATCTAAGAAGTTCTTTATTTGATTTCCGAATATGATTATTCTTCTAATTTTGCCATATTCGTTAAAAGTAGAAATAGCTCGCTTTTTAACCTGCCCACATACGATGATTAAACAGATTTTAATATTTGAGTTTCGAATTGAACTTAGAATAGAATCAACATTCAAATGCACTTCAAATTTAATTTCCAAATTGTTTGAATTGTCTTTTATATCTATCAGCTTTTCATTTACTTTTTTGTAAAATTCCTTCATAGATGCATTTTGTTCGTAAAAGCATACCAGACACCTTATTGTTTTTGTTGTATTATTCATTTTATTTAATTTAAATAATATTTATTTGTTTAATTATAATTTACAAATAAGTTATAAATATTTATATTTTTTATACAATATTAGTATAATAAATCTTATTTTATTCATAAAGAACTTATACTATATCTAAATTACCAATATAACTTAAAATATATAAATAACAATAAGACAACTCCAATGATGATAAAGGGTGCGTATTTTGTTAACAGTAATTTTATTCTTACTTCGTAAGCTCTTTTTCTAAATGTTTTACTGTCGTCTTTGATTGTGTTTGAGATTTTATATACAGCTATAAGTAAATTAGTATAATTATTTAAACTTATTATTTACATTCAAGGTTTTTATCTCGGTCAATTAATAAACTTATATTCTCAGTCATTATTTGATGTAAATCCATTATCTCCTTATTTAGCTTACTAATATTATCATTAGAATTTGGGTCGTTATATTCGGATTTTTTCTTTTTCAAAAACTTTTCAAATTTTATAAAGTAATAAGCACGATCGACCGTTTCTAATTTAGAATAGTAGTCAACAGAGCCTGATCCAAAAACACTTTTCAATTCCTATTTTTTGTTTATATATTAATTCTTATTAATGTTGTAAATAAACTTAAACATACTTACATTTTGAAAAGCTTCATCAACTTCATTCAAAAAACAATACGACAATTTTTGTGGGTACTTATTATCTGTTATAATAAGATAAACAATATTTTCTACAACTTTATAACTATATATTAAGTTAGCATAAGTTAATCTAATTATTTTTACTGAAATTGAAAACTTTGATTGTCAAGATTAACAGTACAGCAATCTTTTTTATCTTGCATGTTTTTTAAAAATTCTAAAGCAGTATTACGGACAACCATCAGATTTTTATCAGAAGAATCATCGCTTATTTCGCAAAAGATAAGTCCGTCTGTTTTTCTTGAGATTAGTACTACTTTCACCATTTTAAATATTAATTTTATTTATTTAATTTATTATTCTTAATTTATACTTGAACGTGGCACAATATTATTTTATTATATAATACTATATAATAAAATAATTGTATATTAAATAAACAATAGTAAATTACTTCTTAATTACTTAATTCTAATTAATTTTATTAATCATTAATCATTTTATATTTATATGGATAAAATTCGTAAAAATTGGAAATACTATGCATCAGCATTCGGTGTTTCATCAGCTTTACTAGCTATGATGTTATTTTATAAAAAATACAAAGGAAAACATCTACCTATAAATTCTAATAATAATACCCAAGCTTCTAATAATTTATATCCTTTACTAAAATCAGAAGCTAAAAGAAGATCAACTATAATCTCTGATGAGAATATTAAATATACTTTATTTTTAAATTTGAAAGATAAAAATACAATGAATTCAGATTTTGAAGGAAGTGTTATAATACATTTTTCATTGAATAATTTGGAAGACACTTTTTTAGATTTTCATGGAAAAGTAAAGTCTATGTCAATAAACGGAAAAACAATCCAAGCTATACATAAAAATGATAGAATATACTTAAACTCTTCTCTTCTAACTATAACTAATAATACTGTTATAATTGAATTTTCTTGTCCTTACTCTACAAACGAACATGGATTACGATATTTTAAATCTGACTCCTTTGAAAATTATATTATATCAAATTTTGAGCCATTCTATGCACATACAGTTTTTCCATGCTTTGATCAACCAGATATGAAAGCAAATATAAAATTGATTGTTGCAGTGCATAAGGAATTTGAAGTGATAACCTCAAGTAAATTAATCCAAATATAATTTATATATAATTTATATATAATTTTTTATTAGGTAATTCATCCTATCGTCCTTATAATGATCTTAAAGAATATCTTAAATCTAATGATAATAAAGAAAATCAGTTTGTGTTTAGTCCTTATATTGAAAAGAATAAAATAAATGAGAATGTGTATAATATCAGAGAGTTTGAAGTGACTAGTAGAATTCCTATA
>Ga0100378_1005141_pt1 | contig 12051 bp, 17 predicted proteins | sample CryGeymeta201502_FD_81535 | JGI IMG/M metagenome (GOLD analysis project Ga0100378, IMG submission 81535) | Groundwater microbial communities from Crystal Geyser aquifers in Utah, USA - Crystal Geyser metaG 2015-02 | ecosystem: Environmental > Aquatic > Deep subsurface > Groundwater | place: USA...
CAAAATGTTACAAGATAATTTAAAATTAAACCTATCAGATAAGAGAGAAGAAGATAATAGTAATAAAGTATCAAATTTTTTTTCTAGTTTATTTGGTAATAAATAAATTATTTAACATCAAATTTTTTAATATAAATAGTATTAGTAGTTTAATTGTTTAAATTATATATTTTAATTATATATTATTTATTATATTATTTAATTATAAATACTTTGTTACACTTAATAAGTAGTTGAATTAACCAATTCAATCAGTTTATATTAAATATATATTAAACTATTATTAACTTATATTTTAAAAGTTTGTGCCTGGTGGCCATCCAAACTTTGATCCTCCTAATAAATGTAAATGCAAATAATACACAGATTGACATCCATTCAATCCATCATTAATAACAATTCTAAATCCATCTCCTAACTTTTCTTGTTCTGCTATTAATTTCGCAGAATACATTAATCTTCCTAATATTTCAACATGTCTTTCTTCTGATTTTATTAACTGTGTAAGTCCATCTAATACTTTTGGAATAATAACAATATGAACAGGGGCTTGAGGATTAATATCTCTAAAAGCATAAACGTAGTCATCTTCGTAAACAGACTTAGAAGGAATTTCTTTTTTTAGAATTTTATGGAAAATTGTAATTTCTTCTTTTGGATTGGCAGTCTTAAGGTAAAGAAATCAGAATCGTTATTTAGAATATAAATATATTATACTTATAATTTTGTTTATTATTTTATGTTATTAAGTTACCTTTGATTTTTCTTCTTCTATCTTTCCTGTATTGAATGTATTCATAAAATTAAAATATAAAAAATTATTTAAAATATATATTAATGTTAGTAAACTTATATTAAAAATCTAAGTGTGAAGCTTATATTCATTAATATTCAAATTTGAATTATAAAAATTTTTTATAATATAATTATTATAAATTATAGTACATCAATTAATAAATTTATGGAGGTTGAAGTATTAAGTAGAATAAATTTTAATACAAATTATTTTAACATTAACAGAATAAGAACTAATAGTCTACACAAACTAGCCAGAATACTTCCTAAAGTTTTTCTTTTAATGAAAGCTCAACAAATTCGTTACAAAAAGTTATTCAAGAATATTTTGTTAATTAGAAAATATAAGTTTGGTTGTCCTAGTACTATATTTATGAACTTAAAATACAAAACAGATCAGTTATTTTGTATTGCATTTTCACCAGATAACAATTATTTAGCGGCAGCTGGATTTGATATGATTGCAACAATATATGGAATAAATCCTTTGAATAAACTAACTTTTGCTGAAAAAGTATATAAATTTGCTGATCACGCTGATACTATAAATTCAATTTGTTTTTCTCCTAATAATTTATTTTTTGCAACAGGAAGTGAAGACACTACTTGTATAATTTATAATATAAAATCAATTAAAATGAAAAAAGGAAAGATTCTTGAATTTTTCGATCATACAAGTTTTATTGACTCTGTTACATTTTCTCCAAAAAGTAATTATTTAGCTACTGGTAGTTTTGATAAAAGAATAATTATATATGGAACAAATCCTAAATTTATTAGCTCGTTTGGGAGGAAAATATTTATATTAACATACCATACTGAAGCTGTTGCTTCTGTTTTATTTTCACCAAATAATGAATATATGGCATCGAGTAGTGATGATATGAGTGTAATGTTATATGGACTTAATCCAGTAAAGCATAAATTCAAATATAAAAAATTATGTACTCTCAATCAAAGTAATTTAATCGATTGTATTGCTTTTACACCTGATAGTAATTATATAGCAGTTGGAAAGGAAGAATCACAAGCAGTAATATATGGTATCAATCCACTTTTTAAGGACACTTACTTGATAGAGGTTGCTACATTTAAACAACATGTAGATATGGTCTGTTCAGTTTCTTTTTCTTATAATTTTAAATATTTTGCCACGTCTGGTAACGATGGAATTACATATATTTATGGATTTGACCAGATTCATGACAAAAAGAATTATATGAATTTATTAGCAAGTTTAAAAAACTATACTTATACTATTACATGTGGATTATTCTCTCCTAATTCATTTTACTATGCTACTTGTAGCTGGGATAAAAATATTTATGTATATTGTTAAAAGTATTTACAGATTATTACAGTTGTATACTTTAGTTAAATTAAGATAATATAATTATATTAATTAAGAATTAAGAATTTATTTAATATAAAAATATCTTTAGATCTAGATATTAACTCTATTAAATATTATTAACGTTAAACAATAATAAAAGAATGATAATATACTTTATTACTCTTTTTATAATAATTTACTATTGCAATTTTACAATTTATAAAATAATATATAATTTTTTATATTATTAATTAATGAAAATGCAAACTTATTATCAAAATCCTTCAAACGAAAGAACAAACCAAAAACCACAATCAAAACAAAATCAAATTAATACAAAAAATATTCTATACATCGGGGAGTTACCTCCTGACATGGATGAATATGAACTTAATCAATTTTTACTATCTAAAAATAAAGATTTTATTATTGAGAGTTTAATTGTTAAAAAAACCAGAGAGAATAAAGCATTTGCATACGTGAAGTTTAGTTGTCAGTTTGAAGGTAAATTAATTTTTAATTTAAAAGTCGAAAAGGCCTGCCAGCTTCTCCATTTAAATTCAATAAGAAATTATGTAATTAGAGTTCAACCTTTCACTCTAAAGGAAAATGCCTATAAAAAAATAAACCCGCAATGTAATCTCTTTTTAAAAAACCTTCCACATAATTCAACATCACAAGAGATATGTGAACTCTTTAACAAATATGGCAGAGTAGTCTCATTCAAATTAAAACAAAACCGTGACGGACAATGTTTAGGTTATGGTTATGTACAGTTTGAAGACCCAAGGGAAGCTGAAAATGCTATTAGAAATTTAGACAACTTTGAATACAAAGGAAATAAGATATCAGTTGATAATTTTTCTAAAGTTGACGAAAGAGAAGAAGAAGAAAAATTTCCTATAGTTTTCATAAAGCAGCTACCTTTAATCGTAAATAATTTATAATAAAGAATAGATAAGTTCCGATAAAGAACTCGAAAACTTATTTATAAGGTTTGGTATGATAACGTACTGCTCAATTATAGAAAATAAAGGAGAAGACGTGGGTCATAATATGGGTGTTGTACTTTACAATAAAAGAGAAGATGCTCACTTTGCTGTAAGGAACTTAAATGATACTTTACTGCAAGGTGATGACTCTGGGGTAAAAATCCAATTATCTATGTAGGCATATTTTACTTTTATTATAATGTTTAAAATAAATTAGGGCTCCAAATCAAGGAATGATAGAACGACTTTGGAAAACACGACAAGATAGCTTTAAAAACAAATTTAAAGGCTGTAATCTTATCGTTAAAAATCTTCCTAAATCATTGGACGAAAAAGAATTAAGAAATCTTTTTAAGCCATTTGGAGAGGTTGCCTCAGTCAAAATAGGAACTCAAGGGGTCCTAAAGGAAATTGTTAGAAATGGAGAGGTCGTTGACAAAGAGTTTGTATATGAATCTAAAGGATATGGTTATATTTGTTATAAAAATGATGAAAGTGCAAAAGAAGTAGGTATAGCTTTTTTACTAAGGCTCAAATAAAAATGAATTTTCAAATTTTACATGAAAATGAAAAAGAATTTAAAATAACCGTTGAATTTTATAACTATGAAAAAGTTGAAAAGGCAAAGAATGCTAAACCTCAGAAGTTTAAGAACTATAAAGGAAAGAATGATGAAAATACAAATGTTAGAAATCAAGGTAATTTTAATTTTTTGCGTAATATTATATATAATATAACATATAAAATATAATATTTTACCATAACATATCATATTATAGGGAACTTTATGGGTAATCAGCAAATTGGTGATAATTTAGTTGGAGGAAACGAAACAAGAGTATTATTATTTTTAAATATAATTAACTAAAATATTATAAATCAGCCTCAGAATTTCAACAAGAACAAACCTGTTAACTTAAACAGAAAGAAGAATTTCAACAATCAAAATAATAACATGAATAATCCCAATATGAATAAAATGCAACAGCAAAATATGTATAATCAACAAAATATGAATTTCCAACAGCCGAATAATATGATTAATATGAATCCAAGCATGAATCCTAATATGAATCGTAACATTAACCCAAATATGGATCCAAATATGAATAATCAAAATAACAGAATAAATCCTAATCCAAATATTAACATAATACCAAGCCCAAATACTGGTAACAACACCAACATAATACCAAATAAACAACCCACATCACTACCACCTATAGCTCAAGAAGTACAAGCTATCTTCCAAATTCCTGACATTCAAGATAGAATGGATGCTTTAGGTGAAAAACTTTACTTCTTTATTCATTCACAAATAACTAATAATCAATTGAATAAAGGACTGTAATTTTATCATAATATAATAGATCGGTAAATGAAAATGATGTATGCAGTAAATTAACAGGAGTAATAATGAATATGGGTGAACAAGAGCTTGTGACTATAATAGCAAATCCAATTGGTTTTAACTTTTTACTAAATGATATAATTAATGTAAGATTATTAACTAAACTATATTTTATTTTCTTTTAGAAAATTTACAGACAGTCCGATGAGAACTTAAGCTAAAAAGTAATTAGTTAAATAATCTTAATATGAACAAAGAATAATAAGATATAATTTTTCGTCTATTAATTATTATATATGATTTTATATTACTAATATTATAATATTGTCCTTATTACTTATTAGAATTTATTAATTTTATCTCTAATTAATTTATAAATAATAAATACTTATAATACATAAATGAGTTCGGATAAAAAGTAAATAAATATTTTAAAATAAGCATTCTTAATACTAGTTCACAAAAACTATTAACAAAACTTGAATCTATATTAGATAAAAACTTCGGTTCTATTGAAACTAATATAAACAAAAATATTGAGAGCATCATCTTACAAATAAAAATTAACTCAAGTGATAAAACTCTTAATAATGGACTATTAGAAACATTAAAAGGAAGTAAAAGTTTAATTTTTTCAGAAATGAAGGAAAGTATATTAACTTTTAAAAATGAAAATGCACTTATTGAAGAAAAGTCAAAAAATTTTATAGAGCCTTATAATATTATTTTTGATTTACCATCGGAATATTATTCAGTTTCTCCTAATACTTATTTCTTTCTTCCATTTATCTTAACAAATAATTCAACAAAGACAATACCAAAAGGATCGTTTTTTGGCTTAAAAGGAAAAAGTGATATCGGAATATTTATTGAAAAAAAGTTATTAACAAAGGATATTCAACCAAGTGAATCAATTCAATATGAGCTTGATTGTTTGTCTAATAAAACACTTCGTAAAAACAGTGTACTTGAAATTGCATTATGGAATAACAATCAAACTTATGAATATAATACTTTTGCAATAAATATTGATGTAGAGAATGCTAATTGAAAATATTAATTGGAAAAGTTGACAATAGTTATATATTAGTAACATATATAGATAATTATTAATTATTGTTATAAATTTGTAAATTTAACAAATTATATATGAATGTTTCTTTTTTAGTTATAAAAATTATTACAATGGATAAAAGTATCAATACATAATAATAATATAATTATATCATAATAATATTATATTAACATAATAATATATTTATATAATAATTATATTGTATAAATTCAAAAATGTTTAAAGAATATTTAAATCAAAATAAAAGATTACTACAAAACACAAAAAACACAATAAAATATGGTAAATTGAATAACTTAAATAATTTCAGTTGTTTAAGCTGTTTTTATTACTTCAGAATAATAAAAAGTATTCAAGCTATTAAACATATACAACCTCAATTGTTTAATAAGAAGCCTTATAAGAAATTTACTAAAAATTTGAATTACCTTCATAATAAACTTAATAAATTACATTCAATTTCTTTTTCTAGTTTCTCTGAAAACATTGGTACAACTAAAAACATAAATACTAATAATTCAACAAATTCTGTTGATAAACTAGAAAAATATAACAAATTAAAAGAGACACTAGAAGATAATCCAAAATTACCAATAAATGAATCAAAAGAAATAATTAAAGAATTATTTAACGAATGTCTTAAAAATAGAAATGCATCAGATGTAGATGATGGATTTAATTTATGTATTGATTATTTTATCGAAAATATGAAAGCTTTTAATCCATATGAATTTACAAAGTTTTTAAGAGCATTTGTGTTAATCCTTAGAGATTTACCTAAAATAGACTTGAAAATAATGAGTTGGAAATTTAAAGCTGAAAATTACTATTTATTAAATAAAGAACTGAATGCTAATAATTTAATTGATTGTCTCTTATTTTTCTCTTTGTTTAATGTATCAAATATGGAATTTTATTCTAAAAGTTTAACAAAGATTAAAGAAAAAACTAATAACTTAGTAACATAAATACTAAAGAAAATATGCTATTATTAAATGTTTTACTTAAATTAAATTATGATACAGCAAATAATGACTGGAAAATCTTAATAGATAAATTAGTCAATACAGTTGAATTAACAAATTTTATGTCAGATAATCAGGTTGATAATCTTGGTTTAACCACTTTCCTAAATATTATATCTCAAATTATGAAATTACGAATTTATCAAGATAATACTAGATATGAACAGTTAGTAAATAAAATAAAGATGTTTATTTTAGAAAACATTGACAAATGTCAAAATAACTTAAACCTTTTAAGCTATATTTTCAATATATTGTTATATTCAGAACAACTAACTTCGGATGAAGTTATCCTTTTCTGCAGATTATTAAAACTGGATCAATTAAATAATAGTATTCTTCTAATGATATTATTTAATTTAATTGACAAAATTGCAAAAAATAATGATTTGTTTGAAGCTTTTCAAAAGAATTTTGAAGAACTAAAGACATTTTCATTTTTTAATGAAGGAATAACAAAAGACATTATTGATAAGTATAATACAGAAATATTAGCTAATCATTACACAAGCGAAGGTGAAAAAATAAAAGCTCAAAAGGAGTTCTTTAAAAATAATTGCCTAAGTGTATTTGGAATAGAAGAAAAAAACTTAAATTTTGATATTGGAGTATTTGCTTAGAAATGATGGATAATAGTTCAAAAAGAAAGTTTAAGCAATTTAACATAATAAATAATTCAGCATATATTTACTATTCTTATGCTTTTAACTTAATAATTAATAAAATAAATTAATTATTACTACATAATATACTCATTCAAGAATAATTAAATAGAACTATATATTAAATAAATTATATAAGTAATTAATTTAATTAGTATATGTTTAATTTTTCCAATATTTCAGTAAAGGTCGGCCTTTTTGTCGGATCTAAAGCCCTGCACGAATTAATTATATTAGCCAAGTCTGCAGATACAGTTTTTGGACAAAATAAACTTTCATCAGCGCTTATCTTCTTTTTAATATCGGATATTTCATAACCTTCATAGGGTATTTTTCTAACAAGTATTTCCCACATCATAGTTCCAAAAGAGAATATATCTATCTTTTCATCATAAGCTTTTTTATCGAATAACTCAGGAGCCATATAAGTTGGAGTTCCAGAAAACTTTCCTGATCCCCATCCAAGTTCATTCTAAAAGACATTAAAAATTCGTTAGTCGAATAAGAGTATAATTAACAAACAATTCATGTTATATTACTTACTTTATTTTTTGCTAATCCAAAATCACATAGTTTTGCATTGTTACTATCATCAATTAAAACATTTTGACTTTTTAAATCTCTATGAACTATTCCACAATAATGAATGAAATTCATTGCCTTAGCAATTTGTTTAATAAATCTCAGTTTATCTTTACCTGATATTTCTTTACTGAAAGTTTATAAGTATTATTATATGCTTAGTTTATTTTACTTTGATTTATGTAGGATATCAAATAGTGATCCTTGTTCAATGTACTCTGTTATAATTGCTAATTTTTGAGGTTTATTGCATGTTCCAATTAGAAGTATTATATTGGGGTGTCTTAAATACGATAACATTTTTATCTCGTTGTTGAATTCTTCTAATAAGTCTTCTGTAATTTTAGGGTCAAAAATAAGTTTAACAGCAATATCAGTACAAAGCCATTTTGCTTTATATATCATACTGAATCCTCCTTGTCCTATCTTATTTTCGAGTGAAATTTCTTCGTAGTTAATTTCTCTTACACCTAAATGAAGATTAAAGTATTAATAAGTTATAATAGATTATTGTTAGTGTTACATTTTAATATAAAGTCAGAGTCTTTATTCATACTACTTATTCCACCTGAATTTGATTGCTGAGCTAGTAGTCTTTCGATTTCCTTTTTTTGTCTTTTATTGTTTAGTATTTCTTTTTGCAAATTATTTTCGAGATCAGTCATCTTTTTATCCATATCACCTCTTTCTATGCTACTTCCCATACTCTTTCCTAAAAAACTTGGGTTAACATTGTTGAAATTTAAATTTTCACTTGGGACCTTAGATACAGTATTACTTGTATTATCCTCCATCCAATTTCTCTTTGTTGATAAAAAATCATCTTGCTTTACATTAAGGTTTTCAAAATTATTAGTAACATTAATAAGACCAGAACTTGATCCTCCTTTTATTTTATTCAAAAGGTATGTTTTCAGTTGATTTTTCCAATTAGTAGTTGAGATATCAGATAAAAAAGTAATAATAGGATTGTTATTCAGTTTCAAAGTTGTTAAGCTTGGAAGTGAGATTATTTCAATTGGTAAATCTAATATGTTGTTATTACTTAGATCTAACTCCTTTAAATTTTTTAAATTTTCAATTGAATGATCAATTTCAGTTAGTTTATTATATGATAAATTTAAAGATAAAAGACTTGTTATTTTATAAATATCTGCTGGAAGTGATTCTATCTCTTTATTAGAGAGATTTAATTCTTGTTTATTGTTTCTTTTAGCCTGTCTTATTGAAAGATTGATCTCACTACTATTCATTTTTAACTATAAATAATAAATTTAATAAATAAAATTAATAATATTAATAAAAATAAAAGAAATAAAATAACTAAATATTGTTAAAAATAACTTAATAACTTAATTACTTATTCAATTTATAATTTCTTTAGTAATAATAAATATTAGTTAGTAGTGTTAATAGTTTAGTCTTTTCTATTTATTGTTGAAATTTGTATTCTATTTACTTTAAACTTTAATTACTATATAAGCTGCTAAATTTAAGTTTCAACTTCAGCCTAGGTTTTTATTATGTTATATGTTATTTTATGATCATAAAATTATATTATTATATATTTTATTATATTACCGCTAATCCAAACATTAGTTTTTTCAAGTTGGCATTATCAATTAAAGCGCTAATATACCAAATGCTCATTTTCTGATATAATATTTAATATTGTTATGTTATATTATATTATAAGAAGATATAATTGAAATATATTAGGTTAAAATTATATTACTCTATAATCTCGAGGATCATCGCTATCAATACTCAATTTTTGTGATATATTATTATTATATTTCGCAAGCCAATCTTTTAATAAAAATTCCAATCTATTTGTTATTCCTTCAATTTCGCTAATATAATTCATAAAATGCATTTTTATATCGTTTTTATCAATATCCTTTCTTCTTTTGTTTGCGTAAAATAGATTTTTAAATGTAAGTTTATTAAGATAATTGTGGATTCCTTTTAGATCTTTCATTTTTTCAAACTCTCCTTGAGCTACTTTTAAATCTTCTAAACCTTCTTTTTCGAGATTTATTTGTTTCGATAAGTCACTCCATAGTTCAGACTCCCAAATAACAGATTCTAAAATATGTTTGAACATAAAGCTTTCTGAATTTAATCCTTCGTCCTTAGCATAATGATCTTGGTTATCAATTCTTTCGTCGTACATATTTATTTTCTTTAATGAATAAAAAGTATTTTCAAAATTAAGAAAGTTATCTTTTGTTTTACGAATAAGCGATTCAAGCCCTTGAAAGTGTTTAAGAACAACATTAAAAGATTCTATCGCACTTGTATCTCTATTTTCACCAATAAAATCTAAGGCATGAATTACATCTTTGAATTTATTCATATTTAATAAAAGCTCATGCATTGAAACTTTATGTGTAAGTAGTTCAAGTTTCTTGAATTTACACATATAGTTAATTAATATTTGCTAATAAAAGTAAAAGAAACAATACTTACGCAATTATACACTAAAGAAGATGCAAATTCAAATTCTGGAATATCTTCTGTTCTAGGAAGCATATGTGGGATAGATAAGCCATTTACAAACTCATTAATATCCTCATGATTTAGCTTTATATACTGAAATAAGATACATAAAATATAACTAAATTTCTCTATTCTATCAATAAAAGGTTTATCTTTATCCATCTTCCTTCTAACCATTTCATGATATAAATTAGGCTTCTGAGTTGTATGAAGCTTTCCTTCAATTTTCGCAAAATTTGACTCAACCAACGTATAATTATTACTCTTACTGTAATTTAAATGTACAAATGATTTTATTTCACTTAGAAGATTTTCTATTTCTAATTCTTTTTCTTCTAATTTTTCTTTTTCTGTTTTTTGAGTTTCCAACTTATTTGTTTTCTTCTTTTGGACAATTCGACTTATCATAATATGTGAAATGGTCTAAAATTGTTATAATTTAAGATTTTAATAATGATGTAATAGATATAATAATTACAGCTTTTATTTTGTCATTTAGATCTTCCAGTATTAAGTTTTTGATATCAGAGTATATTTTTCCTAATAAGTAATGTGATTATGTTATCAGTAAATGATAGTGATTAATAAATGAAATGAATGTATGGTTATAATTATTTATAAGTTTTTTAATATTTCTGTACTTACTTTTTTTAATTAAAGAACTGTTAATATCTTCTTCTAACAATTTTTGTTTTCTCTTTCTCTCAAGTTCTTCTTCCTTTGATACTTGTTTACTTTCTTCAACTTGTATTTCATCGTCTAATTTTGCATTTATTATAATTCTTCCACTATTAATTTTAATTTCATTAACTTTATAATTTCCAAGCATTATTATAGGTTTAAAAGAATTAAAAGCCAAATCTATTCCCATAAATTGACTTTTCCCCCATACAAATAATTTTCCTTTATCATTTATTGCAAACGAATTATTTTTATAGGCGCTAATTTTTTTAATATCAATAAGACTCTTAATCAATATAGGCTCATTCGTAAATGGAATCATGACATTTTCTATTCCTAGTTGACCGTAAAAATTATCTCCTAGGGCATATACTTGTTTTTCATCAGTTAAAATTAAAATATGTCGCTCTCCTATCGCTATATCTGTTACATATACAGTTCTATTTGGAAATTTAATTTCCATAGATTCTACATTTCGTTTTGTAGTTTTAGGTATAGGTTTAGCTTGCTTATGTGACATTAAAAACTCTCCTTCTTTAAATATTTTTCCTCCTATTAAATATAATGCAAGCTTATCGCTAATATAAAGCTTATCAATATTTGGTTTATCAGGTAGTTTTGGTACAACTTTTATTTCTTTGTTAGAGAAAATATAATCATTTGGAAAGTTACCATTACTATGATAAGTTTTATAATAACTTAAACTTACCTCCATGTTAAAAGTTCATTTGAAAGCATTTTTTATTAAATAATAAAAAGTAATTGATTATTAATGGTTTAGTTATTTAAGTTATAAAGTTTAATTTATTTGTAAATTTATTATAAGAAAGATAATATTAAATATTTAACATATTATAATACCACTACCTGTTTGGCTAATTTTAAATTTAATTTCAAAAAATTTACTATGATTATAATGCACAAATTAATTTAATTGACTATCAAACCTTGATTAATTTATTATAATTATTATAATTATAATGATTATTATTATAATGATTAATACAGGCAAATTTATAAAATACTATATTCAACAAAAAATTTCATAAAATA
>Ga0100378_1005147_pt1 | contig 12042 bp, 10 predicted proteins | sample CryGeymeta201502_FD_81535 | JGI IMG/M metagenome (GOLD analysis project Ga0100378, IMG submission 81535) | Groundwater microbial communities from Crystal Geyser aquifers in Utah, USA - Crystal Geyser metaG 2015-02 | ecosystem: Environmental > Aquatic > Deep subsurface > Groundwater | place: USA...
ATGAAGTGTTTCTCGGCAAGGGCATCGTGCTGTTGCTGGGTGGCTTGCTGATCGGCTGGTGGTCGGATCCGGCCGCACTGGTCGGCATCGAACCATTGTTCTTCGACCTGTTCAAGGGCATTCTTGCGATTTTCCTGCTGGAGATGGGCTTGATTGCCGCGAGTCGCTTCGGCAGCCTGCGGCAGTACGGCATCTTTCTGCTGGCTTTCGGCCTGGCAATGCCGCTGTTCGGTGCCGTGATCGGTGCCGTGGCCGGCACGTTGATGGGTCTGAGCGTGGGCGGCACGATGCTGTTCGCGACCCTGATCGCCAGCGCATCCTACATTGCGGTGCCGGCGGCGATGCGCATCTCGGTACCCGAAGCCAACCCGACGCTGTCGCTGACCGCATCCCTGGGGATTACCTTCCCGTTCAATGTGCTGCTCGGGATCCCGCTGTACTGGAAACTTGCTGAAGCGGTCCACGCCGGGCTGCCGGGATGAATGAAATGGACGAGCTGAAACCGCATTCGCGCAAGCTGCTGACGATCGTCACCGAGGCGGCGCTGGAGGCTTCGTTGTGCCGTGATCTGGAACGGCTGGGTGCACACGGCTATACCATCACCAACGCGCGCGGCAAGGGTAGCCGGGGCAAGCGTGAAGCCGGCTGGGATTCCGATGCCAACATTCGCATCGATGTGGTCTGCGATGATGCGACGGCCGAACGTATTTCTACCGAAATGCGTCGGCGATACTACGACAATTACGCAATGATCCTGCTGCTGTCGGACGTCCAGGTGCTGCGGCCGGAGAAGTTCTGAGATGGAACGCCTGGGCACTGCGGCAACTGACCTGGCACACGCGGCCGAACTGCTGCGGGCCGGCAAGCTGGTGGCCTTTCCGACCGAGACTGTCTATGGTCTCGGCGCCGATGCGGCCAACCCGGATGCCGTTGCTGCCATCTTTGCCGCCAAGGGCCGCCCGGCCGATCATCCGGTGATTGTCCATCTGGCCTCGGCCGCGAGTCTGGTCGACTGGGCCGATCCGGTGCCGGAGGTCGCGCTTCGCCTGGCAGATGCCTTCTGGCCCGGGCCATTAACGCTGGTGCTGCGGCGCGCCAGAGGCGTTTCCGACCGGATTACAGGAGGCCAGGATACCGTCGGCGTGCGGGTGCCGAACCATCCGGTGGCCCGCGCCTTGTTGCGCGAGTTCGGCACTGCATTGGCCGCGCCGTCAGCAAATCGTTTCGGCCGGATCAGCCCGACTACGGCGCAGCATGTTGTCGACGAGTTCGGCGATGAGGTTTCGGCAGTAATCGATGGTGGCGCCTGTCCGGTCGGGGTCGAATCGACCATCGTTGATCTGAGCAGCGACCGGCCGCGACTGCTGCGTCCGGGCATGATTCGTCGCGAAGCCATCATCCAGGCGATGGGGGCACCACTGCTTCGCACGGTTGACGAGGACGGGCCACGCGCGTCCGGGCGCCTGGCGTCGCATTACGCGCCCAGCACGCCGCTGGAACTGGTCGATGGGGCGGAGCTGCACCTGCGCCTCGAACGCTGCGCGCGTGAGCATGAACGGGTCGTCGTGCTGGCGCGTTCGCCCGAGCCTTGCGGTCTGCACAAGGTCGCCTGGGCCCTGATGCCCGCTCAGCCGATGCAGTACGCCCGTCGCTTGTATGCCGAGTTGCGTGCGGCCGATCAAATTGCACCCGATCGCATTCTGGTCGAAGCGGTGCCGGAATGTTCCGCCTGGGACGCGATCCGAGACCGTCTGCGGCGTGCGGCTTCAGCCGAGGACTGAAGCTCAGCCGCTCCTGACCATCGACATGACCTGGCCCATGTCCAGAGTGCGGGACTTCTGGTCGATCTGCAGAATGTATTCGGTCTGGATTTGCCTGGCCGAGTCGAGCACTTCCTGGTAGCTCTGCTTGAGCAATTCGGTGCTCATCTGTCGGCCGCCGGCGTAATAGCGCCGCGCTACCTGACCCAGTGCGTAGGTACTGGCGAAGGAGAACGCCATGCCGGTGGCGCCGCGACCGATCCGACCGACCGCGCGTCCCGCCGCGGCACGGAACAGCCCGCCGATCAGCTTGCGGCCGAATTGCTCGATGTACTGCGAGCTCATACCGACACCCAGCGTGGCCAAGAACTCCTTGATGTGGCCGCGATCGAGCTCGACGCCGTACTGCTTGCCGATGCCGTAGACCATCTTGATCTGCAGCGGAATGATCGCCATCGACGCCCAGGACTGCGGCAGCAGCTCGAGTGCGCCGTTGAGAATCGAATAGTTCAGGCTCGACTTGTCCAGTGCCGCCTCGTTGACGCGGGACAGGGTGGAGGCCGCCGCGACAGCTATCGTGGCGGGCGCTGTGGGCACGGATTCCGGTATGGCGACTTCGCTGATCTCGAGCACTGCATCGGCCTCGCGCTCGACTGCGGCTGCCTCGGTCGGGGCCATGCCCATTGCCGCGCGCAGGCGGTCGAGAAAGGCGCGTTCGGGCTCCATCAGCCGACCGTCGGCCTCGCACACACCGATCGCCATTTCATAGGCCAGATGACGTTCACCCGGTCCGTCCAGCACTGCGACCGCGTCCTCGTCCGAGACGCGCTTGAGCAGCACGTCCTGGTAGATCCGCCGCACGTCCGGTCCATTGCCGTTGCCGGTCAGGGACTCGGCAATACGGCGGAATTCCTCGCGCTCGGCCTCATGCTTGTCGCCGTCGGCAAAAGCTGCGTGCAGGGCAATGCAAAGAATGGCGGAATCGCGGTCAAGCTGGCTCATCTTCAGGCTCCGAAACGCAATGACTCAAGGGGATGCGGGGCTCTCATATCATCAATGAATACCAGACAGTAGACTCGCCCGGGTTATTCCTGACCCGACCGTCGCCAGACGGCTCCGGGTCTTGTCGCCGCGGTGCGTTCGCGGCCTGAATGAACGTACGGAACAGGAGTTGCTTAATCTCGACGGGGGCAGACCGGTGATTGATGTACGCCGAAGACTTCAGCAATCTCGGTGATCAGCCAGGGACCGGGGTCTGGCTCTTGTTGCATGGATCGCCAATAGCAAGAAGCAAGACCTCCGGACCCACGTCATGCCTGTCCCGTCTTTTGTCAGTCTTCGTCACTGCGGGGCTGCAGTTCACTTGCCGCGAGGCTTCTCGAGGATGCCAACTTCCACAGGCCGATCCCGCCAAGCAGGTAGACGAAGGCCTGCGCATACTGCAGCATCGACCATTCGCTGTTTTTGAAGGACACCGCGATGGCGAAGGGCGGAAACAGGATCATGTATGCAGAAACGAGCCGCAGCACCAGCGGTGACAGCAGACCGCCATGATCGGGACGATTTGCAATCAGCCGCAGCCCGGTTGATATCAGCCACAAGGAAACGAGCACCATGGCGATTCCAACCAGGCGGGCTATGGTCGGGTTGGCCGTCTGTGGGTCAACGATCAGCACGCTTGAAAATACCGCCGACGCAGCGGCGAGACTAGCCACGAACACGCCGGCAGAAGTCCGAATCAGCGGGTGCCATTGTCGGACTTTCGAGGTGTCACTACGGTCAGTTTCGCAGCGTTCGAGATTCATCCAAGCTCCGCCAGCAGTTCCGCCTGGTGGGCTTCGGTCAGCGGTTCGATCAGGTTGTCGAGGTTGCCTTCGAGGATGTTGTCGAGGTCGTACAGGGTCAGGCTGACACGGTGGTCGGTAACGCGGCCCTGCGGGAAGTTGTAGGTGCGGATGCGCTCGGAGCGGTCGCCGGAGCCGACCTGGAGTTTGCGGCTTGCCGCTTGCTCGCTGTGCTGGCGGCTGCGCTCGGCTTCGAGCAGGCGCGCCGACAGCAGTGCCAGGGCGCGGGCCTTGTTCTTGTGCTGCGAGCGCTCGTCCTGACATTCGACCACGATGCCCGAGGGCAGGTGGGTGATGCGGATCGCCGAGTCAGTGGTATTGACGTGCTGGCCGCCGGCGCCGGAGGAGCGGTAGGTGTCGATGCGCAGATCGTTGGAATCGATCGCGATCTCGTCGACGTTATCGACTTCCGGCAGAATCGCGACGGTGCAGGCCGAGGTGTGGATGCGGCCTTGGGATTCGGTCGCCGGCACACGTTGCACGCGGTGTGCACCGGATTCGAACTTGAGACGTGAGTAGGCGCCCTGGCCATTGATGCGGGCGATGATTTCGCGGTAGCCGCCGGCTTCGCCGTGCTGGGCCGACAGGATTTCGACATCCCAGCCGCGCAACTCCGCGTAGCGGCTGTACATCCGGAACAGGTCACCAGCAAACAGTGCCGCTTCCTGGCCGCCGGTACCCGCGCGGATTTCGAGGAACAGGTTGCGACCGTCGTTGGGGTCGGCAGGAAGGATCAGACGCTGCAGTTCGCGGTTCAGCGCCAGCCGTTGCTGTTCGATTTCGGCCAACTCATCCTCGGCCAGGGCGCGGATCTCCGAGTCCTTCTCGGCCAGCATGGTGCGGGTCTGCCCGGCCTGGGCATCGAGCCGCTTGATTCGCTGCCAGACCCGGGTCAACTCCTGCAGATCGCCGTATTCGCGCGACAGGGCCGTGAAGCGGCGGCTGTCGCGGGTGGCGTCGGGCTCTGCCAGCAGTCGCTCGAGTTCCTCGAAGCGCTCCAGCGCCTGTTCCAGGCGACGTGCCAGGGCCGGGTTCATGTGAGGTCATCCAGCAGCAGCTTGCGCGCCGCGGCCATCAGTTCCTCGTCGGTGATTTCAGCGGCCTTGCGCAGTTGCATGCTGGGCGCGTGCAGCAGGCGGTTGGTCAGGCGGTGGCCGAAGCGCGCCAGCACGTCTTCCGGCGAGCGCCCGGCGGCCAGTTCGCGCTGGGCCTGGTCGAGCAGCTTGTCACGTTCGACAAAGGCTCGGCTACGCAGCGCCTTCAGGGTCTCGCCGGCGGCGTGCAGGTTGAGCCAGCGGTCGAAAGCTTCGGCCTGGCCGTCGACGATGCGGTTGGCCTCTTCCAGCGCCCGGGTGCGCTGCCGGTAGCCGTGCTCGGCGATTTCGCGCAAGTCATCGACGGTATACAGGTAGACGTCGTCGAAGTTCTTGACCGCCGGCTCGACGTTGCGCGGTACTGACAGGTCGAGTACGAACATGGGCCGGTTGCGCCGTTGCTTGAGCGCCTTGCCGATCATGTCGGCGCGCACCAGCGGCACCGTGCTGGCGGTGCAGGCCACCACCAGATCGTGCCTGGGCAGCTCGGCTTCGAGCTGTTCGAGGCCGATGGCCGAGGCATTGAACTGTGCCGCCAACGCCTCGGCCCGCTTGGGGCTGCGGTTGGCGATGGTCATCGATTTCAGGCCCTGGCCGACGAAGTGCCGGGCGCAGTCCTCGATCATTTCGCCGGCACCGATCATCAGTGCCGACAGCTTGTCGACCTGGCCGAAGATCTGGTGGGCCAGCTTCAGCGCGGCAAACGGCAGCGTAACCGGGTTGTGGCCGATGCCGGTTTCGGTGCGCACGATCTTCGAGGTCTGGAACGAATGCTGAAACAGGCGGTCCAGTATGGTGCCGAGGGTGTTGTACTGCTGGGCCGATTGCCAGGCCTGCTTGACCTGACCGACCACCTGAGGTTCGCCGAGCACCATCGAGTCCATGCCCGAGGTGACTTTGAGCAGGTGCAGCACGGCCAGGCGATGTTCAAGCGTGAAAAGATACTCGCGGAAGCTGCCGGGCTCGGCCTGGTGCCATTGATGCACCCATTCGATCAATGCCGGTATGCTTGCTCGATCGCCGGAGGCGTACAGCTCGGTCCGGTTGCAGGTGCTGACGATGGCGCATTCGCGCACGCCAGGCACGGCCTGCATCGCCACGAGTGCATCGCCGATCCGGTCCGGCGAAAAGGCAAGCCGCTCCCGAATCGCGACCGGCGCGGTCCGGTGACTCAAACCAAGGGCAACAACCGACATGCACGAACCAGAGTCAGACAAACCAACCATTCTCCTCGCATCGGTCAGCCAAATCAAGCTGATTACCGTCGCGGCGGTGCTGTTTCTTGCCGCCTGCGCCACACCCGGTAGTCCCCCGGATCGGCTTGACCCGGATCCGGCAGTCGAGCAGCTCCGGCAGCGCGCCCAGGAAGCCTATGAGCTGCGGGACCTGCCAGTCGCGGTGGAACTTTACCAGCAGCTGATGCGCCAGACCGAGGATTCTTCCGCGGCGCGCCAGGCGGCCGAGATTTCAGCGGCGCTGGACGACTGGGAAGGTGTCGATGAAGCCGTTGCACGCTGGCTCGAACTGGAGCCCGAAGCCCAGTCGGCCTATCAGCTGCGCGTCATCGCCGAACTCCGGCGTGGCCGAGCCGAGTCTGCCGTGGCAAGGTTCCGCACCGGCTTGCTGCCGAGGCTCGATGCCGAGGCGGTCTGGCCGACCGCGGTTGCGCTGTTCGCCGCCGCCGGCAATCCGCAGGTGGCCGAGCGGGCGCTTGAAGAATTGCTGCGTGCGCAGCCTGCCGCCCCGGGCTTCGGGTTGCTGCAGCAGAGCCGACTGGCCTGGCAACTGGGGCAGCAGGCTCGAGCGCTGGACCTGGCGCAGTTTGCGTTCGATGAGCTGGGTGATCCGGCATCTGCGCTGTGGCTGGCCGGCATCGCCGATCAGCTGGATCAGCCGGAACGCGCGCTGGCTGCGCTGCGCACGGTGCGTGAGCTCGGCCGGGCGGATTCTGCCATGGTGATGGCCGAATCAGAGATGTTGCGCGAGCAGGGCCGAAGCGCGGAGGCGCTGGCGTTGCTCGAGACTCTTGAACAGGACACGGAAGTGCTCTATATCTCGGGCGCGTTGCTGGAAGACATCGGTCGAATGAGCGCGGCAGGAGCGGCGTGGCAACGCCTGGCCCTGTTGACCGATTCCGGCGACCCGGATCGTCATGCCTGGTTGACCGGGGTGCTGGCCGAAGTGCTGCAGCTGGACCGCGAGGCCGCGACCTGGTACTCGCGGGTTGGCGGGGCCGCGGCACCCCAAGCGAAACTGCGCCAGGCGATCGTTCTGGCGCGGCTCGGACGTGCTGTCGAGGCACAGGCGCTGCTGGTTGCTCTGCGCGAGCGGGGCGGGGCCGATCTGCGGGAGCGCAGCTGGTTGGCCGAGGGACAGATTCTGAGCGATACCGGCAAGCCCGAGCAGGCGCTGGCGCTGTACAGCAATGCACTGGCCGAGATGTCGGAAAGCGTGGACCTTTTGTACGCGCGGGCGATGCTGGCGGTGCGGCTGGAGCAGATCGAGCTGGCCGAGCAGGACCTGCGCACCATCATCCAGCGGGACCCGGAAAATGCAGTTGCGCTCAATGCGTTGGGCTACACCCTGTCGGACCGCACCGACCGTCAGCACGAAGCGCTGCGCTTGATCGAGCGCGCGCTGGCGCTGGACCCGGAAAATCCGGCGATCCAGGATTCGATGGGCTGGGTGCTGTTCCGGCTGGGTCAGCCTGAAGCTGCACTGGGCTGGTTGAGCAAGGCCGCTGCAGCCGAAGCCCATCCGGAAATCGTTGCCCACCTGGTCGAGGTGTTGTGGCAGCTCCGGCGCAGCACCGAGGCGATGGAGTGGGTCGAGCGTCACCGCGAGGCGTTTGCCGGGGAGCCGATCTTCGACGACATGCTGCGCCGGCTGGGGATCGAATGAGACACGGTTTGAAGTTCTTTGGCGCGACGCTGCTGCTGGCTGTGCTGGTCGCTTGCGCCAGCGTGGCACCGCGACCCGCCGGCGACTGGCTGGACGAGCGTCGCGCCTGGTTTGCGCAGTATCCGGACTGGAGCGTGGAGGGCCGACTGGGGCTGTCGGACGGCGAGCGCGGCGGCAGCCTGTCGATGCATTGGCAGGCGCGCGGGGACACGAACGATATCCGACTGCGTACCCTGGCCGGTGGTCAGCAGTGGCGCCTGCTGATGGAGCCGGGCAGGACGGTGCTGACCGGCAGCGAGGTCGGGCGGATCGAAGGCCCGGATCCGGACACGCTGGTCGAGCAGGCGATCGGCTGGCCGATCCCGATGCGCCACATGGCCGAGTGGCTGCGCGGTCTGCCGGCCCCGGAGTCGGCTCGGGTGGGCTTTGCCGCGGACGGTCTGATGCAGTCGCTGAAGTGGGCAGACTGGTCGCTGGATTATTCGCGCTGGGCCGGTTGGGGCGACGGCGCGGTGCGGCTGCCGGCCCGTGTTGATGCCACGCGTGGACCGCACCAGGTTCGCCTGGCGTTGCGCGGCTGGCATTTCGGTAGCAGCGCAAAGTCGGATTCGGGGCGGTAATCCGGCCCATTGCCGAGCACGCTTGGCTATAATTCGTCCTCGTCTGATTGGAATGATCCGACTGGGACGTCGCCAAGTTGGTTAAGGCACGGGGTTTTGATCCCCGCATTCGCAGGTTCGAGTCCTGCCGTCCCAGCCATCTTCGTGTTGCGTGATTCGAACCGGGGCCGGCCTGTGAGCACACCTTCGCTGATGGTTTTCTGCGGCAACGCCAACCCGGGGCTGGCGCATGCCGTTGCCGGACACCTGGGCGTGCCGATGGGCAAGGCCAACGTCGGCCGCTTCAGCGACGGCGAGGTCTCGGTCGAAATTGCCGAAAACGTCCGTGGTCGCGATGTGTTTCTGATCCAGCCCACCTGCCAGCCGACGGCCGACAATTTCATGGAGTTGCTGGTCATGGTCGACGCGCTCAAACGCGCCTCGGCCGGCCGGGTCACCGCGGTACTGCCGTATTTCGGCTACGCCCGCCAGGATCGCCGACCGCGCTCGACCCGGGTGCCGATCACGGCCAAGGTCGCGGCCAAGATGATCGGCGTGGTCGGTACCGACCGGGTCGTCACAGTTGACCTGCATGCCGACCAGATCCAGGGCTTTTTCGATATTCCGGTCGACAACGTCTATGCATCGCCACTGACCCTGGCTGACATCTGGAAGCACTACGGTGACGGCAACATGATCGTCGTCGCGCCGGATGTCGGCGGCGTGGTTCGTGCCCGCGCGATCGCCAAGCGTCTGGATGCGGACCTTGCGATCATCGACAAACGCCGGCCGCGCGCCAATGAAGCGACGGTGATGAACCTGATCGGTGATGTCGCCGACAAGACCTGTGTGCTGGTCGACGACATGATCGACACCGCCGGCACGCTTTGTGCGGGGGCTGCGGCGCTGAAGGAATATGGTGCACGTCGGGTCGTGGCGTACTGTGTCCACCCGGTGCTGTCGGGCCCGGCGATCGAGAATATCAAAAACTCGACCCTCGACGAGATCGTCGTCACCGACACGATTCCATTGCAACCGGAGGCGGTCGAATGCCCGAAGATCCGCCAGCTGTCGGTGGCCCAGATGCTGGCCGAGACCATTCGCCGCATGGCCGAAGGCGAGTCGGTCAGCTCACTGTATGTCGATTGAGAGGCCATCGAAAACTTTCGAGCTGTACCTGTGCGAGTCGGGCCGCGGGGTCGCGTTTGCGAAGCTGATCTGCTACCCTCGCTGCATGTTTACGAAACTTCGCTGTAGTCTTGGAGACTGGCATGGCCGCGGTCTTTTCTTGCTGGCAGCCAGTCTGATCTTCACACTTGCCCTGGCCCATGCCGATCAGCCCGAGCCGCAGCTCGGTTCCGAGCTGACTCAGCTTGACCTTGCGCTTGAATTGAAGGATGGGCAGCGGGTCCGGGTGGTCAACCCCTACGGCAACGTCCGACTGCGAGCCCTGCCCGATGCCGCCGAAGGCGAGTTGCGTGTCAGTGTCCAGACCGCGCCGGGTGTGTCGAATCCGGCCCGGATCGTGCTGCACCAGATCGAGGATGGCATCGAGCTTGTCATTGAAGGCGATGCGCCGTTGCGCGACACCGAAGGTTTCCTGCGGGCCGACTTCGTGCTCGGCCTGCCCAATCGCGTTCGACTGGATGTCCAGATGGAACGCGGCGATTTCACCATGCATCCATTCGATGCGCCGATCCGATTGCGCGCCGAGGGCGGCACGATCCGGCTGCGTACCACCGGCGAAGTGGATGTCGAAGTCCTGTCCGGACATGTGGTCTACCAGCCCGGTGGCGAAGCCAGCATCGCTGGGGGCCGGATCCAGACCAGCAGTGCGCCGGTCGACGTCATGCTGAAGCGACCGGAGCGATTGAATTTCGAGGTCGTCTCGGGCGCCGCCGTGACCACCGATTCCGTCGCCATTCTCGCGCGGCGCACGCGCGACGGCCGAACACTGCGATTCCTTGATGATCCTGCTGCCGGCCTGATTCGTATTCAAACCGATGATGCCCCGGTCCGGTTGGTCGCCGAGGGCATTCGCTGATCGAATCCTTGCTTGATTTGGGGATTACTTAATGACTGAACCAGGGAACTACGAACCGATGAATGGAACCAGATTCAAACGCCTGGCCTTGGCCGCAGTTGTGCTGGCTGCCGGCGTGGCAAACGCCTCCGAGCGCATCGAATTGCGTGGCGCCGAGCTCTACGACAACGGCGTGACCCCGGCCCATGTGTCGGTGGACATGAATCGCCTGCCAGCCTATCCGGGCTGGCGACCGGGCGATCCGATCAAGGAAATTCCGCAGCGCAAGGGCCTGCCGCGCGACTATGTTGCGCCAGCGACCGATCCGCAGCCGCTGCGCGACAACCCGTTGCGCGCACTGAACAACCGGATTCCGCAGCAAAGCGGCGGAGTCGGTTTCGACATTCCGCTGGTCAACCGTGATGGTGGCGGCTTCACTGGCGTCAATCCGCCCGATACCATCGGCGATGTCGGTAACGACCACTTCATCCAGATGATCAACGGTGGCGGTGGTGTTGGCGGCACGCGGGTACTGATCCTCGACAAGACCGACGGCAGCACCGTGGCCGATTTTGCCCTTGGCACTCTGGCCACGGGTTCGGGCACCGGTTGTACCAGCGGTTCCGGCGACCCGATCATCATGTTCGATGAAACGGTCGACAACGGCCCGGGCCAGCCGCGCGGACGCTGGTTTCTGAGCGAATTCACCGGCAGCTCCTTCTGCGTCTACATCAGCCAGAACGCGGACCCGACCGCCGGTGACTGGTTCATCTACGAATTCGGATCGGCCTCCGGCGGTCTGCCGGACTACCCCAAGTGGGCGGTCTGGCCCGATGCTTACTACATCGGTGCCAATGAAAACGCCGGTTCAATCCCGGGCAATGGCCGTACCGTCTACGCCTTCGATCGCGAGAATATGCTGGCCGGTCTGACCACGCGCCCGGCCCAGGTGTTCGAGATTCCGACCCTCTCGGGCTTCGGTTTCCAGATGATCCAGCCGGCCGACTGGGATGGCCTTTTGCCGCCACCGGTTGGAACACCGGGTCTGTTCGTGCGCCACCGCGACGATGAAGTCCATAACGCCGGTTCGTCTGATCCGACCCGGGATTTCCTGGAAGTGTGGGAGTTCAGCGTCGACTGGAATGCGCCGGCCAATTCGACCTTTACCGGGCCGACCAACATCGGCGTCGAGGATTTCGAGTCCGATCTGTGTGGTCTGACTGCATTCGCCTGCGTACCGCAGCCGAATTCCACGACCCGTCTCGACCCGCTGCGCGAGCCCGTGATGTGGCGCGCCCAATACCGTAACTTCGGCAGTCACCAGGTGATCGTCGGCAGTTGGGTCACCGACGTGGTCGGCGGCTCGGCCGACATCCATGGCGTGCAATGGGCCGAGCTGCGCAACACCGGCGGCGGCTGGCAGCTGTTCCAGGAAGGTGTGGTCTCACCCGACAACGTCAATCGCTGGATGTCGTCGATCGCGATGGACGGAACCGGCAATATCGCGCTGGGCTACAACGTGTCCGATGCCACAGCGACCTTCCCGGGCCTGCGCTACATCGGCCGGCTGGCAGCCGATCCGCTCGATAGCACGCCGCGCGGCGAGTTCACGCTGGTTGATGGCTCGGGTTCCAATGCCAGCAACCGCTATGGCGACTACGCCTCGATTACAGTTGACCCGGTCGACGAATGCACGTTCTGGTTCACTGGTCAGTACAACACCGGGCCGCAGTGGAGCACCCGGATCGGGGCGTTCCGCTTCACCGAGTGCGGCGAGCCGGGTTTCGCGCTGAATTCGCCCGGCGGTATCGGTGGCGGTGG
>Ga0100378_1005150_pt1 | contig 12036 bp, 11 predicted proteins | sample CryGeymeta201502_FD_81535 | JGI IMG/M metagenome (GOLD analysis project Ga0100378, IMG submission 81535) | Groundwater microbial communities from Crystal Geyser aquifers in Utah, USA - Crystal Geyser metaG 2015-02 | ecosystem: Environmental > Aquatic > Deep subsurface > Groundwater | place: USA...
CCAACCCCAACCCCATGATTTTAAAATGAAATATGTAATATCAACATTCATTATAGAGATAATGATGTTTATGATGAGAGCGAAAAGACTGAAAGCAATAAGATAAGAGTCTTCTTACACCATTCACCTTTTATTAGTACTTCAAATCAAAAAACCCATCTTTTTAAACATTTGGGCCCCCATCCTCCAAAAAAGGTCGATAAAGCTCAAAAGAAATAAAATCAGCTAGAATTATTCCTGGATTGATCCAAAGATGGACAGCATTGATCTACTGTCTTAAAGTATAGCAACGGGGGCGTTTCCTTATTTGTAGAATCTGGATTTCATCATAATATTAATATTAAAAATGTCAAGAAGAAACTCAAGGTACAACAGGCGTGCAGTCATTCCTATCAAGGTAAAACAACTCTCATACAGGCAAGGAAAGTCCTTATTGACCTTATCATGAACAAACATCTGACTTATGCCAAGGCAGCCAAGAGACTCCGGATAAAGCTATCTACTGCCAAGGTCATAGTCAAACGCTTCAAATAAAGAGGAACACTTTTTGATCCCTTCTCCAAGAAAGAACTTGACCCAGAAATTGATCAAACCCCTCAAATAAAACAGGAGGAAGTCTAAAATCACAACAAAAACGCTAATCCCATCCAACAAACGGCTAACCAAGAAGTTCACCTGCAAAAAAGTCCAAATTTTTACCCATTCTTGAACTATCAATGGCAACCTGAAATTTCATACCCAAGCTTCGATTCCTATCATTTTTCTTGCCCTCCGTTTGGGTATTGGGCCCCAACGCTCTGATTCTTGAATCTTCTAAACTTTTAAAACATCACTATTAGGATGAAGATTGAGGGAGTTAAGGTGTTGTAATCGAGTCTGTTGAGATAACATAGTTTTCCATATATATGAAGTTGATAAGTTATATGGTGATGCCATCGGGAAGTAGTATAGTATAGTTCAAAAATAAAACAAAACTTTTTCTAAACAAGGAAGGCTTTGCAGCTTAGGTTCTTATCAAACAATATGTTTAAGAAATTTCCCTTCAGGGCATTACTTCTCCAGCTACTATGCATTGTCAATTTCTTGATCAGGATTTAGTATTATTTTGACATTCAAAAGTTTAAACTTGCAAATTTTGCTTAAGAAAGGTGGTGACTATCGCATTGCAAACAATTCTCATTTATAATAGGCAGGAGTTCTTATTTAATAAGAACATTGATTGTTTGAATGATTATAACTTATTATATTTTATAAGGAGTTAACTTTGTATTCATCATTAAGATAATTTATACGTTGGTCATATTTACAAAGAAACACCTTTACAAACCACACTGTTCATATAAACTCCATAATTTTTTTTATTGTGCTTTCTGGCATTTTAAATTAAAAATGGATATAGACTCTGCCAACTTCGACGCCAGGCGTTATGTCACAGCCATTCTCCAACAAAATTCAATACGAGAGCTTGTCCGAAGAAACAACGAAATTGATGAAGAGGTCAAAGTGCATGATCATGAGATCCAGTCACTGGTGTTCGAGAATTATAGCAAATTTATCAGCAGTATCGACACAGTCCGTGACATGAAAGACAATATATGTGCTGTTGATGATAGGCTAAAAGTACTGGAAACTTCAATGGATCGTATCTCGACACTTGCCTCCAAGATAGATTCTACATTTGCAGTTAAACGACGCGAAATCCAAAAGCTAGACACTATAAATCGGGACCTACAGAAACTAAAAAATCTCTGTGATTTTCCCAATGTTCTGCAGCAGGATATCAAACACTACAAATCATTAGCAGAAGTGAGGATCCCTAACTAAATCGAGAACCTATTTCAGAAGTCAATTTCCTTTTATGAAACCTGCTATAAAACCTTGATTTCTCTGAAGTAAGAACCTTTGATATCTCCTATTTACAAGGAGTCAGTTGATAAAGTGGAAACAATCAGGTCAACCATGAAAGCTTTACAAGCTCAATACAACAAAAATAAAATGCATAGTCACGTTCTTCGCAACATAACTAAAAAATTGCTTATTATAACTGATGACCAAGTGTCGGTTCTCAGAATTTACCTTCACTCCTGGAAATAAAGGTTTGGAGAGTCTTGCTTTAAAAGTGAGAAAAAATATTCTCAGCTTGACGCTACTCGAAGGATTTCTGATAGTTCTCAAGAAATACCATAAATTAATGAAGAACTGTGGAAATAATTTGAAATTTAGTTCTCATTTATCTTCGAAGAAATATACCCGAGACTAACCCTTTCAGCTGATGAAATTCAACTGCATATCACACACTACATCAAAGAATTATTTGGATGGGGTCTCAATCATTATCAAGAAGCTCTTCCACAACACTGCAACTCTTTGAAGACTTTTGTGCATGTTCATCATATCATTTCTCTTTCGATTTCAAATGCTCTCAATAAAATCGAAACTGTTAAAGATCAGAATAAACTTGCAGTTTAACTGAGGGAAAAAATGGAAGAAAAATTTGAAATTTTGGGCGTTAATATGCTCAACTTTATATTTGGGAGAGCCAAAATATATTTTCTTCAATAAATTAGTGAAATCAAGAAAAATTGCTCACTCATTAATGTGACCGAAGATGCTCTCAAGGATGGCTATATCAAAGCTTTATCTCCATTGAAAGAAAATGTGACAACAAACTTCAAGAGTATACTTGATGATATGGAACACTTTAAAAATGTTCATGATCTTGTCTTCAAGAAACAAGAAAAATACGAAGAAGTTGTTCATCGACAGATATAAAATTACATTAGCTTCCTAGCAGTTGGAACCAGCCAAACCAGTTTGCTCGCAAGCGAAGAACTTTGCCACAGCATCAATCATAACTATGGAGCAAAACTAAATAGACATGAGAAACAAATAATTTAGTCGGTTGTCAAGGAGTTTTCAGCCACAGAAGAATCTGGATGTTGGTTTGTAGCTGCCCATTATTTTTTGAGTAGCTTGCATAATAACTTGGGCAAGAAGATCATTGAAAATGCTCAGAAGAATGTTGAAATTCCAAAAAATCATAACTACGGTAACCTTTTTACTGAAATCAAAAGCAGCATTAGCAGTAACAGCGTCGCAGCTGCCAATCACTATTGCCAACAAATGAGGGCAACTGCCAACTTCCAAGATCAACTCAATCTGATGCAAGATTTTATCGATGCCTTGAACATCATCTTCATTGATAATCGCAGAGCAATCATGAAGAAGCCCTCTTTCCTTCAAGACAGTACCCCTGTTCATGAAACCGAAATTTTGGCTATCAAAAAACTACATCTTATTGAAAAGAAATTGCCAACTGACAGGAATGGAGTGCTTCTTTATTTTATCAGAAAATCCTTGAAATAGGTTCTCTATCGAATCAGGAATCAAAATGTCAAGGGAAAAGTGTCAGGATACAGCCCTGTTGATATTTACTGCCTAAACCAATTCTGCTATGAGCTGATCAACGTTGAAGAAGAAGGACAAATTATGGCATTTTACGAGCTGATCAGTCAGGAAAGAGGGGAGAAAGCAAATCAGGCAGAAGCTGAGGAGAGGTACACAGAGTTGAGAAAGGATCTAAGAGAATCATCAAAATGATACCATTAATCAATCTTATGAGAACATCTATCAACAAATAAGGCCTTATTCCGAAAATAAATTTGCGAAGAGATTTGTTAAATCTTGCATATTTAATAAATAATATGAGTGTCCAGAGGTGCCTCAACGGACTCAATTCTAAGCTAGCAGTAGTGCTTGGAGCTCAATGGGGTGATGAAGGTAAAGGAAAATTAGTTTCTGTCCTTTCAGATCATTATGATGTTTCTGCTCGATTCAATGGAGGAGCCAACGCAGGTCACACTGTCATCAGAAACGGCAAAAAGTATGCTTTTCATCTGGTGCCCTCAGCCATCGTCTCTCCTAAGATTCAAACATTGCTCGGAAACGGAGTCGTTGTGAACCTTGATGGTATGTTTTAATAGTTGAGCCAGCTTGATAAAAACAATCTTTCCTATGCAAATCGGATGTTTGTTTCAGATAGAGCTCACCTGGTCACCAAATATCAAATTGAAGAAGATGGCGCAAATGAAAAGAGATTCTTTTTGGGAACCACCAAGAAGGGAATCGGACCAACTTATGCTGCCAAGATTCACAGATTTGGTCTGAGAGTGGGAGATCTTCTTCATTGGGATACATTCTAAGCAAAATACAAAAGAATGTCTGAGTTCTATAATCAGGAGAAAAAAACCACGTAATTGGCTTAGTTTCAAAGATATAGAGATATCCTGCTTGAGAAAAATATGATCGTATAATCTGTGGGCTGGATCAACGAAAAAATGAAATCGGGCAAAACTGTTTTGGCTTAAGGAGCTAATGCTGCTCTTCTTGATATTGATCTTGGAACATATCCTTACGTAACATCCTCTTCTACTTCTGTCGGAGGTGTGTGCACTGGACTCGGAATTGCTCCCAATAAAATAGAGACTGTGATTGGGGTAGCGAAGGCTTACACAACTCGGGTGGGAGAGGGTCCTTTCCCAACTGAACTCAATGATGCTCATGGCAAGTAAATGCAGGAAAGAGGTCATGAATTCGGAACAACAACTGGTCGACCTCGTCGATGCGGCTGGCTGGATCTTCCTTTACTGAGGTACACCAACATGATCAACGGCTACTCATCATGGAATTTAACAAAACTGGACATTTTGGATAGCTTTAAGGAAATCAAGGTTGCTGTTGCATATAAACTCAATGGAAGATAGCTTGATAGTTTGCCAGGATCTCTAGAGGATCTTGCAAAGGTCGAGGTTGTGTATGAGAAACTGAAAGGATGGGAGAAAGATATCACTAAGTGTGTCAAGGCTGAGCAATTACCAAAGGAAGCCATCGATTACATTCGTTTCATGGAGAGACACACTGGCGTCAAAGTATCCTGGGTAGGTACAGGCCCTTCCGATGAGGCCATGGTTCAATTGATTTGATCGCCCCATTATTATCTTTACTTCAAGTTGTTATGAATCAATCATTTTAGGCTTTGGCTTCTAGTTTTGAGTTAATATCTTCGATGGCGGAGATGTCCTTAAGGTCTCCAAAGTGACTGACCGTCTTCAGTCTTGAAGTGGCTGGTTTTTCTACTATTGTTCCACATCCATTTTTGATTACTTTGTCTAACTTTGATATTTATTCGTTGATCTTTTTTATCTTGCTGTCATACTTTTGCACAATTTAGGCACAGTTGACTCCAGAATTAGCTGCTTTGTACTCTGACTCCTTGTAAAAGGTCATATTTTTTGTAATTCTTTCGATGGTCTGCTCGAAGGGGCTCTTTTGTTTGACCTACAGCTACTGATATAGTTGCTTTATTTCCTTCAGCTAGTCTGTACGCTCTTTTTTGAGATTTTTCAGGGACTAAGCTAACTCCTCAGTGACTAGTTTGAACTTCTGCATGTAGAAGGTAATGACTTGTAATTTTTGAATTATTATTGTGATTGAACTCTATATCAAATTAATTCATATCTCAAACATTAAATTTTTGAAAGTTAGGCAATGAATTGATCATCAGCTTGAAGGATATTGAGTATAATAATTGATAAGATCAGACTTCATTTTTCTTTTCTGATATTTGTCAACGTTTGTCTCATAATTAGATGGAGCTATTGGAACTATTTCAAATAATGATATAATTTAAAGTCTGCAATAGATAAATCTGATAACAAAAGTTGTTCAATCTTCTAAAATATTATGATATTATTGATTTTTTCAGCAGAATATCGGGTTTTTAAAGCTTGGGAAGGTCTGGATAGATTTCAATGCCCAAGGAACAGTTTGCCCTTCTCAGGAATTATGTTGACTAGTTTACTGCATACTGCTCCTCTTAGAAAGACGATCCTTTCATCAGAAATGGTTTCTATTATTTGTGCCTCAGAAACCAAGTATTCCAAGCGATATCATCTTCTTTAATATTATCCTAGTTATAAAAGGTTTGTGGTGGTCAAAATTATGTTAAAATCATCCCATATGCATTACAATCATAGGCATATTACCCAATCCTCCCATGTTACACCTGATTCTGCATTTCTGAAATAATCTCATGACCTGCCCTTCGATTTATCTGGCTTGATGGAGCATCATGGCTTCAGTTATTTATTTCCCTCCAGATCTATTCGCAAGATACACCTTGAAGGCCGGCTGGTTGTTGATTTGGACTCCATAAGCAACACGTAGTTCTAGTCCTATGATTTCATCATAAGTAATTTCCATCTCCTACTTGCAACAACAGCAGTATCCACAGTACGATGCTAAGGTGAGAGTCCGATTATTGTTGTCCAAATAGAATTTGGTGGTCTGAGACAGGCAGCAGCCTATGCAAAAAAATGGGAAAGGAAGCATAAAGCATTTGTACATGCATGAGGGGGTTATTTCGTAGTATTCGTTGGCGGAAGGAGGAGGAAGATCTTCTTCAGGTTGAAAAGATGGTTCTTGTTTGTAATAAGGTGGAGGAATGTTTCCCTGGACAACGTACATTAAAATCAAAGCTGAATATTATGAGAGTTTACCTTTATAACAACACAGTAAAACACCAGAGGAAATGAAAATCAGTGGCTACTGAGGTAGTAAAGAAGAGCAGCTGGATTGGTAAAAATCTTTCTTTACAACTCAATGTGATTCCTCAAGAATACAGCAGCTAAGTAGTTCTCAGTCTCCACAACGTCAGACAGGAAAAGATTCCCAGTCAACTCAATCTACCCTTCAGTGTAGAGCAACACCAGAGAAAATGTGGCCTTGTTGTTCATATTGCAGCACTGTGTTCGATATTCGATTGACCTGATCGAACTGAACGGAATATCTATTTATGTAGCATAGCAAGAGCAGTACCCACAGTGAGTTCTCACCTGCAAAAGCTTTTCATTTGAATACAGCGCAATAACAGTGGTACGAGAGAGACAGCAACCAATGCAGAGAAAGGGGAATGGGCACATATACCATTTGTGAGTACTGTTAGGACTGAATCTGATTATTTATGGCTAATCAATGAACTTAGACCTCTGAGACTGACCGCTAGATGTGATAGTTCGAGTATTTGTACGAGAGCAGTCTGTTGTGGACTGTCCTTTTTTCAGATAATGTTACGTCATTCTTTTCTTTTTAAAATATATCCAGAAATGTAATGCTATCAATAGAAATAATATCAGTCCTCACAGCCCTTCTAACTGACTCTAAACAGTCTAAAGATGCTCTTAATCATGATACAAAGACTGATCATTGACCTTTTATATTGTCATACCTTTATTATTGATGTTTGAATCATATGCAGAACCTTAGATGATGAACCTTTAAAAAAATGAATATCCATTTTTGTTGTATGGGCTTTAATTATTTGATATTTATGAAGGAACTTTTGGGTCTAGATATCAATTCGATAGAAAATTTCTTCCTTGGATTCGCATTGCTCTTCCTTGCTCTTTACCTCCTGACTCTCCTCATTGAAAGTAAACAGCACTGGTTCTTCAGCAACAATTTGAGGGAGTGTCTCAAGATGGAGTAAAAATTTGAAAAGCTAACCAGCAGCCGAAGAGATATTTTGCACCATTACTACTGGGCTCGAAGTGAAGGGGACGATAAGAAGATGAGAGATATGAACAAGGACTTGGCTAGGATCGATATGAACATTTAAAAATTAAGAGGCTAGTATTATTCAAAGAAAGCAACTCTAACCAGAATCGTCAGAGCATTGATGTGATTGGTGTCGATAAATCAAGTAAATCATCAAAAATAAATCATTGAATAAGTTGACGTTTGTTCAGGTATTCGCCCTTTAGAGTCTGGTGAACCGCTATCAAAGTGGGAAACTCACAAATAGTCTGATTTACGAGGCATTCAGCAAGAGTCTTGGTTGGGCACAGTTCAAAAGTACTTTTGACTGGGCTCTTGCTTTCCTTCCTTTCTAAAAAGATGCTGAATTATTCTTTCTTTTTTGTGTTGATTCCCTTTTAAAGCAGATCGTGACAAAGATACTCCTATGGAATAATTTACTGAATAGTTGATGAGTCAGGAAGAGGAGAGCTCAGATAGCGACTGCATATTTATTTTTCTCCTCCTTGCCTCCAGAAGAGCACCTCAACAATCCAATAAAATGTTTTGGTTTTGACGAAGTAAAAAGAAATATTCTAACGATGCCTCTCAATGATAGCTGGAGCATGCATCAGGTTGATGTTGTACAATTTCTTTGCATTGATCCTCATGATCTTGAATCGCTTTGGTTCCAATCCAAAAGTTTATACTCCTGACAGATTGCGTTTTACCTTATCAGCATTAGCAAGCATGTCTTTCACAAAAATATAATCTTTTTGAACGTCCTTCTACTCTATATGTTTCTGATCAAGAGATGTGAAGGGATCAGCTACTCCTGTACAGTTTCCACCCTTTTTGTGCTTATTGAGACATGCAACTCCACAACTTTTCTTGCCGCACTTGGGACAGGTGTACTTCCTAAGAGCTAGTTAACACACTTAACACAATTCCTTTTTTCCTGCCATCTTCGGGATGATGTACTCACTTGACTGCTCCTTTTAGCTTTCCTCAAGTTATCCTTATTCAATATCACTCATCAACAATTAATATAACTAAGCAGAGTATTATTTGAACAGCTTAATTTGAATATGAAAGCATACCTTGAAGGCGCAAATTTGTTTCGATAATAAAGGAGCAAATCCAAAATCAACAGATAAGCAGTCAAAAATAGGTAACCTTCGCCTAGCTTTGGAGGAGGGAAGGTCAGACTGACAGTCGAAGGAATGGGATAGTGTGGTACTGATCGCAGAAAGAAAAATCACCAAAGAGCTAAAACTGATGTCCTTTAAAGGAAAAGTTACAAATGTGATTCAACTCAGCCTCTGAACAAAACCCAGTCCAAAACAAGATTGAAAACAGAAATAAGTTCATACAATAGTCGCACAGTCAAATTGATTCATCAATAAAAAACTCAGAAAAAGGTCGATCTCGATGTGAATCCTCTGTGGGGTATAGTCAAAGAAAGATTGGCCAATGATTCTAAAACAAAAAGACAGATGAACTCAAGTCACCCAGTCGTTAAAAAATTACTTGAGCTGACTCAACAAGCCAAAAAAAAGGAATAGCCTTCCAAAATGAAAAATCCTTAAGAAGTACCAGTAAGGAAGCAACTTCATCGATCAATGGAAATTCATGTAAATAGCTTGAGGCATGAGATAGCAAAGGATGGAAGAAACGGAAGATAGCTTGGGATGTGCGAAGTTTTGCGATAGATGGTCAACTATGCTGAGAGGCTGTCATACAGTACATAGCATCGATAAAGCAGACTTCTGAATAAGGTGAAGGAACTTGAAGACAGGAATATTAGACTTATTACTCTAATGAACAAGCTCAAAAGATAAGGAGTAGATGTGGATTCTTTCTGGTGTAGTTATTCTGATATATGATATATTATAGACTCAGTTAAATCACTCTATAGTTTGACATCATTATATATATTACATCTCGCTGAAAAATGGCCTCTAACACTATCCCTCCACACATGCTTCAGCACCTGGAATACCTGCGAAACCTGCATCTATAAGGTCCGAGAATCGGGAATATTTTCCTTGAAGATACTGCCCTTCTCAGCTATCTCGAAAACACTCCTCTCCATACGAACAGCTCTTTCAAAACCGAGCTTGAAAGGTTAGGAGAAAGATTTGCTACAGTGTACCTTGATGCTGCCAGAAATGCCCAGGAGAATCATCCGAGATTGGAACAATTTGATTCATATGGTAGAAGGATCGATAAACTCCACTTATCAGAAGGATGGAAAAGACAAGCTCAGTTTGCAGCTGAAGATGGAATAGTGGCTATGGCATACGAAGAAGACAAACACAACTTGGGATAATATCAGCGATTCGGACAGCTGGTAGCCTTGTACATGTATCATCCATCTTCAGGGCTATACGGATGTCCTCTGGCTATGACTGATGGAGCAGCCTTCACCTTACGAAATAAAGCAGACCCAGAACTCAAAGAGGCATTCACACGCCTAACATCAAGGGTTAATATGTGGACCAGTGGACAGTGGATGACTGAGAAAAAAGGAGGATCTGATGTTTCTAACACATAAACTTTGGCAGTCAAAACTGAGGAAGGGTCATACAGACTATATGGATACAAGTGGTTCACAAGTGCAACTGATAGCAACATGTCCCTTACTTTGGGTAAGATGATTCCTGCTGATCGTCTTCCGACAGAATAAGAACTGGCCAAGACACAGGTTTCCATGTTTTATGTCCAAATGAGAAAGGAAACAGGTGAACTCAACAATATGGAAATAGTTCGATTAAAAGATAAGTTAGGAACTCAACAGTTGCCAACTGCCGAACTTCTCCTAAAGGGAACCGTGGCCAAGCTAGTAGGAAAACCTGAACAAGGAGTCAAGAATATTTCCAAAATGCTACTAGTAACAAGAATGTACAACTCAGCCACTGCGGTGGGCATCATGAGAAGAGTTATTGCTTTGGCTCGTGATTACTCTTCACGAAGAAAAATCGGCAAGAAATTATTATCAGAAATGCCTTTGCAAATGCGAGTTCTTTCTCATATGGAGGTCACACATCGGGCTAATCTGATATTCTTCCTGTCTATTTCAATTCTGATGAGCAAATATCAAGCAGGAACTATCAAAGAAGATGATGACAATTTGCTGAGAATATTCACCCCACTCTTGAAGCTGTTCACTGGAAAGCAAGTATTGGAAGTGTGCACATAAGGTCTTTAATGTTTTGGAGGCATGGGGTTCATCTAAGGGACAATGATGCCTGCTATTCTCAGGGATGCCCAGGTACTTTCTATTTGGGAAGGAACCACAAATGTTCTCTGCCATGATTTTGTTCGCGCTCTACTTAAGCAATCAAAATCAATTCCTCCTCTTCAATCTTTGATCAAATTTTTCACCGGAGTGTTTGAAACTTTGGGTCGAGGAGAAGTCAAGAATAAACTTTTTACTGAGAGTAACAGATAACTTACAACAAGTTATGTGAACATTATCAAGGAGTTGGAAACTGCTAGCAAAAATAACTTCAAGGGTAAGTATGCTGAGCTGAGAACTCTGTGTTTTGGACTGTCAAGAGTATATATATCTGCTCTTCTTCAACTAAAAGCGCTCAGCAGTATGCGGCACATCGATATTGAAATCAGCAACAGATGGGCTAAGAGAGGGTTATACCTTCCTGAAAACTATGATCCCAAAGATGACAGGCAGCTTGGAATTGATCTTGACCCTATCAATCAGACTAGAGGCGTCGGATAACTGGACCCAAGAGGTAATCCTCGCGCTCGCTTTTGATTTGCAGTAAATACCGAATATTAAACACAGTAAGTGAGTCATGTTTTTTCGAAATCCATATTAATTATATTGCAAATGTAGCTATAAAAGCTTCCTTCTATTTGGGTCGAAAATCCGATCACAATTCCCTATGTTTCCAAAGGGGCCACTATTGATCGTTCTCGAAGATTTGAGTTCAACAGCATTTACTACAAAGATGATCCCACGAAACCTAAGAAGAAAATTGATGAGTTCATGTTCCCGATGAAACTACTCGATGACTTCAGGAAGAATATTAAAGAAGCAACTTCAAAAAGCAAAGATAGATTTACTCAAAGAAGAAGCTCTTCTTACGATTCCGAAGAAGGAGATAAATCTACTATTAGCATCAAGGCCAACAAAATCACCAATAAGCTCTATAGAAGGCCAACTCCACTCAAAGGATAAAGAGATATGTTTGGTGTGAGAGCCAGCATCCACTCTAAGGATTTTTAAGAAAAATGCAGAATACCTCTTTCCAATGGTTCAATAATCAGAAACAAATCGAATGAAAAACTATACATCACAGCTGCCCAGAGAATTAACTTGAGTCGGCCGATTAATTTCAATCCTGGTCCAGGGGCATACTTGAGAGAAAGCACAGACAATCTTGCTAAATACAGCTTGGGGTGTTCCACTCATTTGAATGAAAGTGTTTTAAAAAAGAA
>Ga0100378_1005153_pt1 | contig 12030 bp, 8 predicted proteins | sample CryGeymeta201502_FD_81535 | JGI IMG/M metagenome (GOLD analysis project Ga0100378, IMG submission 81535) | Groundwater microbial communities from Crystal Geyser aquifers in Utah, USA - Crystal Geyser metaG 2015-02 | ecosystem: Environmental > Aquatic > Deep subsurface > Groundwater | place: USA...
TACAAGGTATAATATTGAAAATGCATGAGCGGATATGTTGATTTAATTTAAAATTAATTTCGCACCATAATGAGCAGCTACGACTCAGACGAATAGGTGGCCTTCGAAGAAGACGAGGTTCTTTGGGCAAAGATTCGAGGCTATCCCTGGTGGCCTGCCTTTGTACGACATCACTGATGCAGGTTGACAAGATCTAACTTCACCCCAAGAAATAGGAAGCAGAATACACTGTCTTCTTCTTCGGGGACAATACTCAGTACTGTAAAATATATGTAAAATTAGTGCTAAGCTGGCATCTTCGAAACTCCGCAAATTTGTCTAATTCTACACTGAATTCTATCCCAAAGCCAAAACCAACCGCAGACTCATGATGTCTATCCAGCTTGCAGAATAAAAGCTCCAGCAAAACGATCAGGAAGTATAAATTTTCCAAGAGCTTCGTAACTCTCTCAAAAATAAAAAGCATAAATCACTTGAGCTGGTTCAAGTCAAATCAGTTAAAAGTGAACCCAATGCAATGGAAATAGAAGACACTCCTCCTTCACTTAGTACGCAAATAGTTACTCAGTCAAATCCAAGACCAATATGAGCCAAAGGCGAAAAGGCAAAAAACAGCAGAAATATTCTATATTGGATTCAGAAGAAGACATTAGCTAAGGAGAGGACTGTATGGAAAAAAGGTCATCTAAGAGAAAGTCGGGCTCTCAAGAGGAAGCGAAAAACCCCTAAAAGGACAAAAAAAACATCGCTGAGTAAATTTTCGAATAGGATGTCGAAGACTAATAACCCAGCAAAGAGCCAAGAGAAACAAGGAAAGCTCAAATCAAAAATGTTATAAAATAACCACAGTAATCACCAGAAGGCAGGAGAAGAGAAAGGCTCTCAGAATAGTCTGCATAATAGGACAAATCAGAAGATTATGAATATGGTAGCCGAGCAAAAAAAAGAAAAATACCTGTCAGAACTGGTGGTCCCAGGAGAAGAGGAAGACCCAGAAAGCAGCCTGAGGACCCTGTAGAGGAGGATTGCAACAGAGAGAACAGCAGAATTGATAAAATCGCAAAAAAAAATAAACATATCAACAAGGTCCAAATGGAATAAAAAGATCCCTCCATAAAAATAACTCCTAATCCAGTAAACAATAAAATACTGAGGGGTGTTGAAGAGTTTCTTGGGGATCGTGAACAGCTCCTTAATTACCTAGAAAGCATCAAAATTACTCCTGAAAATGCTAAAGAAATTCTGGATTTGGATGTCTCAAATATTCTTCAGGCTGGCAGTATCAACGACCGAATCAGAAACATCCTCAACCTTCTCAAATCAGCCCTATTGCTCAGATACTTTCCTGAGGATATTAAAAACAACAAAAACTATCAAAAACTTTCAAAGAAAAAATCAAATCAACTTCCTGCAGATAGTCTCAAAATGGAGAAAAGCATGGCTATCTCCTAAAGTTCATCTGATGCCGAAATTCGTAAGAAGACTCTCGTGAAATTGTAAAAATTCCTGAAGAAGCATCCAGAGGTATAGACTGATGCCAAATCAATAGCTGTCAGAATTGAGAGCTATTTCTTCAAAATGGATAACGAGGTAAGTAACAGATACAAGACAATGGCCTACAACATCCTCAGTAGCCTCAAAGACAGCAAAGATGGTTACAAGGAAGTGCTACAACAACTGGAAGCCGAAAGTCTCAATGATTGAAGGATGGTAAACCATATCATCAGAAATTATCAACGATTTATCTTCTTGTGGACGTACTTTGTCCACAGTTAAGGATTGTCGATTACTTTTCCCAGGTAGTTAAAGGCCATGTAGTCTATTTGATACCCCTCCATCTAGTCTCTGGGACTTTTGCGAGACAACAGTGCAATATTCGAAGCCCTTGACTTGCTGCTTGCTAATTTGAAAGTCCCAGCATGTTTTGTATCCTTATTACTTCTTTCTAAGCTAATTCTTTCTGTTTTAGGGACTAAAGACAGATTTTTGGCTGAATTGATGATTTCGCTAGCTTTTCTGAATGTGTGAAATCCATTTTAAGTGTGACTCATAGCTCTGGTTTGTATTTTCGGAGTCGATCTCTATTGTTTCCAGTGTACACTTGTCGCAAAAGTAGGCCTTTGCTTGCCAGGCCAATCGTTTTAGTTGTGCCTGAACAATTTTGATTCTTGTCTTCGGGCCAGGATGGACAGTAATTTGGCGTTGCTTTCGGTTCTCTGATTAATTTTATTCATATTAATGCTAATTCTAAACCCCCATAAAGACCCTTGTAAAAAGGGAACAAACAACATTTAAGCTGGTAAATCAGCTGTCTTAAAAGGAAAGCTAAAGTTGATACAAATTGAACTTCAAAGCATAAGAAGGGAGAGAATGTACTGACAAGTAATTGACCCCTTGGTGATAAAGCACCAAAGGGCCACCCAAATCAGGTGTTTTTTGTTGGTGTGTCTTGACATGAGACGACATTGATGAATGCCTCACGCTTCGAACACACCTTAACTATTAATTATAAAGCATTAAAATATAAAAATATTCAAATATGTCCCGTATCACATAAGAACTGCTCAGAAAACGATCAGAACATAACGAGTGCAGACTCACTACTCTCGAATAAGTACATGATGTTCTATCCTCAGGTCTCGCTGCATCAACAAGACCTCATCAAAATAGAGAATCTAGATGTGTTGTGTAGGCATCTGAAGATCCTCTACTTGCAGAATAACATCATCTAGAAAATGTAAAACCTCAACAAACTTAAAGAGCTTGAGTATCTCAATCTGGCACTCAATAATATAACCAAAATTGAGAATATCTAAGGGTGCTAAAGTCTGAAAAAATTAGATATGACTGTCAACTTCATCGACGTCATGGACCTTCATGATAGTGCCATATGTCTTTCCAAGCTACCTTCAATCAAGGAAGTGTATTTGACAGGCAATCCTTGCGAAAGTTGGGTCGGTTGCAAAGATTACCTGATTGCTTATGTACTTACGCTTTAGAGCTACAACGGAGAAGTGGTCACTCCTTCTCAAAGGATCAAAGCACAACAATTACTGCCCTCTCTCAAAGCCAGTCTGTACGAAGCCATCGAGAAGCGTAAGCTGGAACTCAGGCAGCAAGAGCATGATCAAAAGTAAAGAAAGAAGATGTAAGAGCATATGACCAAAGAAGAAAAAGCTCAGCTTAAGTCACCATACACTCGTTAATCTCGAAAGTAGATGTATGAGTAAATGGCAGCTGAGAAGGAAAAGAAGTAACGTGAGAAAAACCCATAAAAATACAAACCATAGAAACCGATACAGATGTACACAAAATAAGGTGAGATTAGGCAGTGTAACTAGGGAAAATACAAATTCAGCCTCAAATAGTACGATGATCCAGATTATACCTTCTTCGAAATCGAAGTGCCCAAACATTTGGAGACCTCATAGTTGGAAGTCAATCTTAATCCAAAGTGGATTAGCGTCAGAATCAAAAAGCAACTCACACAGCTCAAATTATCAGAGGAAATCATTGTTCACGAGTCCAAGTCTGAACGATCGCAAATGACTGGAGAATTGCTAATAAAGATGAAGAAGCTGAAACCTCATGAATTTTTGAGAAACAAGAAGAGTCGAGATTTAGAGATGAAGAAAAAGGAGGAGGAGTAAAAGAAAGAGAAATAAAAAGCAGAAAGATAAAAAGTGAAAAGGTTATGCTAGGAGTATGAACGTAAGATGGAGCTCTAAGATGAATAAATTCCTGATCTAGAATGATAAGTGTGAGTATGCATTTACACAATATTTTGCACTATGATCAATCTTGGTGCATAACTTTGCCCTTTGTAGCAACCTCGATAGCTTTTTCTTTAACCATTCCATCAACTATCGATTTCAGGAAGAACCCGATCATGCCAATAATTACAAGATCCCAAATCCTTGCCAGAAGAGGTTTGTTTTCCGTGAAAGTTGAAGGCTCATACAAAATTTTCTTTTGTGATTATAAGCTAGTAGCAGCAGATTCTGCCATTTTGTCACTGACCATTCTCACTACTCCAAGAATCCATTCTAAACTTTCCTTTCTGAAGATGGCAATAACGAACATCATCTGGATGTGAACTTTAATAATTGCTTTTCCCACAAAAGTAGCACTGAAGAAGGTTCTGAAAGGAATTCTGAAATGTCCACAGGTGATGCCTGCCAAATCGAAGAGAGGATTGGGAATTGATGCGCAAGCAAGAATTGTTCCAAAGCCGTATTTTTACATATTGTCATATATGACAATTTTAGCCTTTTCCATGAAAGTCTTTTTCTGTTTCCTTTTCAGCTCAAGGACCTACTAAATTTATTAGCTGGATAAGTCGCTTTATTTTTTCTTACATTCTATCAATTTCATTTCTGCCTTGTCGACATGCATTGGATGTCCTTCGGCCATGTTGGTCATCCTTTTGAGCTCCGCTCTTGTGGCTGAGGCCTGAGATAAATGAAATGATACTTTGTAAGCAACGAAGTAAGGAGGCAACTCTCCAAGAGCGGTGCCTAGACCCCAAAGGAAGCTTTCAATTTGTACTGCGAGCAAAATGCCCAAAATGCCGATAGGTTCTTCAAGGTGAGCTATCTAAAAGAGCGAGTACGTTGACAGTCATCAAAGTGGTCGAATGTCCATCGAGAAGGTTTCATATCAGGTACATATCCACAGTGTGTGGAGGCCATCGCAACTTTTGCAATATGTGGGCCGAGATAAAGTACAAAAGTATGAAGCCCAGTTCCCAATCCAATGGACGAAGCCACTCCTAAGATAATCCAATAGGCAACAAAGTAGCAAACCTTTTCAACAGTCTATATCTTGTTCGTTGTACCTGAAGAGCAGGAAGGTATGCAATGAGCAACCAGGCAGCAACAACAACAGTAAGGAGAACTGCTCGTTTGACTGCAAACTAAAAAGCAGAGACGATATGTTATTTGATGGTGATGAGAAGTAATTCGAGGTAGATGGCGGGTGTGGTGAGGAGGGATATATTTTAGATAAGAATTCCTTTGTATTTCATGACGTATATTATTATGGAGAAGGGAAGGAAATGACTAGATAGGCTTAAAAGTAACCGAATTTTAGAGATATCAAAAATTATTGAGTTCCTCCTCCAGAGCTAATAAATAGTACAAAAAGTTCAAATTTCCACTAGCGCTACTGACTTATCCACTCTCCAGCTCAATATCATACAGCTCCTGCAAAAGGTTACTAGCTGCTTGGTCCCGACTCTCCACGTTCTCACGGACTCTAAATGGTTCCAGAAGTACACTAATTTGCGTGCTTTATCACTGTAGAGCGGACGGGTGGGTTCTGAGGTAATCAGATGGAAGCGTCGTTTGCAGAGAGGACAGGTATTTTCGGTCTGTATAAGTGGACGTATACTTTGGCCCAGCGTGATATGCAATTGAAACAGAAGAGGTGATCGCAGTGATCAATTTTTCCCCTGAATGTGGGCTAATCAAGACATATCCCGCACTGCAGCTGTTTGCTACGTTGTCGGGTCAGCATTTGAACTTTATTATATTCGATAATTAAATTCTATCCATCACCAACGAACTAGTCTTTCAATCAAACGCTTATTCGACTCGTTTGTTGCCTCCAGCGTCCTTAATAAATTGTCATATTCCTCCTGTAGCCTTTCATGCTCTCTTCTATCTTCACTGTCATTGATCTCGTAATTTGCATTGACTGATACTCGCTGTTGTGTTCGCATCAGGTGATCCACTCTTCCTTTGTTTTATCGGGCAAGACCTCCTATAACCTATTTTAGTTCAGATATCTCCTATGCTAGAGTAATTACACAGGGAATTTCTGTCAATTTCGCACGCTATTGACTTGTTTGGGCTTGAAGCTGATCTCTATAAGTCATCATTTGTTCAATGTGGGGATCAGGACCTTGAGGCTCGCTTTAACAGCATCCTTGTGATCTGAGGAGTCTGATTATTGCCATTTTAGGGGGCTCGAATCGATTGTTTTCCATCTCGTGAATCAAAAAATTAATAATTAAGAACACTGACAAATAGAAACCAAGAAATATCATAGGAAAGAACGAGCTAATAATTCAGTTTTCTTACTATATCATGGCATTTTCATTCATCTGTTCAGCTCTTTTCCTTGCCAAACCGATCAACAAAATCGTGTCAAGCTTAGCCAGGAATGCTTTTCTTTCTTCTGGCTTGCTGGTCTCCAAGGACTTGTTTTCTGAATTTTAGCTTATCTTAGACTATTCAAGGGGTCTTTCATCTGCAAACAGAAAAATATTTTATGAGTGTTCCTCTATTTGTTTTTACTATTCTTGATACTGAGGCAGGTGTAATAGTGATTGATAACACTTTTCTAAATCGCTAACCTATTTGGACTGAAGAGCTTTATATAATTCATCATCAATGGCATCTTTTGTGATCTGATCCACCATTTTCCACATTTCAGCCAATTTCCACTTAATATAATATAACTTTGGCTTGAATTCTATGCAAATGAAGTCAGTAGCTCTAACCAACCGAAATACTGTGATGAAGGGGCTCTGAGACATGATATTGAAATGATGATGATAACTGCGAAGATATGTGATAAACTAATTGATTTCTGAATAGAGCCAGAAACAGCTTCTGTAAGATAGAGGAACAGTTTGTATCGCCTTTTACTCCCGACTGTGATGAGGAGATAATCCTAGGATATAAAAGGACAATTCATAGAGATTTCTTAGTCTGTACTCGATGTCCACGATTCCTGTATGAATTTTCTTTTCAACTTAACTCAGCTATACTTATTTCCTCTCTTCTTCTTCTGACTCTAGTTATAACTGAGTGATAATATTCGTGTTCATTCTGAGTTCATAACCTTCTTGGATCATTTTACTGTACTTGATAAACTATAGAATTCTGCAGCAATTATTTGATATTTCCTCCCATTTTGAGTTATCTAAAATCTACTAACAAGAGTCAAACTTTTTTCTATACTTGTTGACACAGCTAAAGAAGGTAGCAGTACATATAGTTGAGATAATCATGCTTGTCCAAATGTCAAACAGAGTCATAAAAAATGCCAGCAGACATAGAGCTAAATACAATGATACTTCTTTCAGATTTTTTTATTTTCCAAATGCCTCCTTTACGATTATGAGTCTTACAATTTGTCCGTTGAGAAAGTTGACGATATCATTGATGATGAGGTATGTACTATGGCAATTTTTAAACATAAAGATTTAATTATCAATAGTATGTCGGGTCAAGATTACTTCCAAATCTACATAGACATCATCGCATAAGCCTTTCGTAAGGTTCGCAAGGTCGGCTTCAAAAAGTATAACCCAATCAAAGATCTCCTCGATGTCGTCTAAAGTATACCATCTTGAATGCAGATTTCCTTAACAAATAGGTCTATGGTCGTATTGAACCTTCTAACTATCTACTAGCCATGATTGTATTGTTGGGCAGCAGAACGCCTAAATTGTACTATCCCATCATCTCGGCAATCCAGCGTCTGTTCTCTTACAACTTCATCTCAGCCAACGAGGACCTGTGGGGGTCTCTTAAATTGCTCAAATAATAACATAAAGAATTTCTCCTTTTGCCAATTGACGACTACAGTTCGAAATCGTTCAAGGAGGTCTATTTGTAAACTCTCATGAATTTGAATTAGAAAGATGAAGGATTGAGCCTCAATGTAGCAAAAACTATCAGTTTAATCTGGAGACTGGATCAGAACAACATTCCAAGACAACTCCTACCGAAAATATTCGACTACATCTTGGAGTGCATGTATTCTCTCAAAATGGACGAATAAGAAAAAACACTCAAATCTGTCCTTCTCGAAATGTTCAGACATTCACTCGAGTCATATCGATAGGCCAGCGATCGGAAATTTCTATATGACTACAATAGTGTATCCGTCAAAAGCGTAGTGCATAGGTATGGCAGAGTCTTGGCAGATATTGTCACTATTAAGCTCAGCATCTAAGAGCAACATCACATCAAAGATTATGTGATAGTGCCACCTGAAGGTGGGTTAGAGACCTTTAAACTGCTGCCATGTACTGAGGTCAACGAGAAAGGCACAAAGGCAGGTAAATTTGGGTGGTGCACAAACTGCAGAGCAAGTGCCAATTATTACTGCACGACTCATAGACTACCAGTTTGTTCCTTCGAATGTAAGCAAGTCATCTTTAACGACACGAGTACTATCTATCTTACTTAGATATGTTGGAGAAGTTCCTCAACGAGGAAGAAAGATCCATGGAAGTCTTTGAAGATCACTTATGTGTGATGTTCAGACTGTTCAAAAAATATCTGTTGTTATCTGATGTCAAAAAGAGACATTGCTTTGCTGATATTTTCATGCTTATGACCTCAGAACTCAAAAAAATTGTTGACAAGCTAAGTACAAAGACATACACTGAACTAAGAGGTGTAGTGAGACAGGTTATTGTCAATGTCTATGCATAATCTTAAACTTTTGGGCCTAGTCTTGGTACATTGAGGAAATTAATGCATCTCAGAATATTTGTGGACGAAACTGAAATTCTTCTAAGGCTGTTTGCAAAAAAACTGTCTTATTTCTTGACTCAACCTAATGTCAGAGAGGACATTTTAAAATTCATCAAATAAATGATCAACAATCGTCTGCTTTTCGACTTAGCTCTTTCTCTCGACTGCTCTCCTGACCGCTATGATGCAGTAAAAGATATCATAGATGCAATGAGACAAGTATACATCGAGATTCCTCACCCTGAAACCGTCAACATGCCACCTGCTGAAGATGTGACTTCTAGAAAATTATCACTAGAGGCCTGCCTGCTGATGCTGAAGTTCTTCCAAGAGACTGATAAGAAGCTTTCTCATGCTTCGGCTAAATCAATAGTGGATCAGAAAAGGAATATGAACATGATTAGGACAAATTTGGAAAAATTCAACAAATCAGAAAAGCCAATCAAAATAACAAAGAAGCTCATCAACTAAGGATTTTGGGCAAGAGATGCAGAACAGATTGCAACTTTTCTTCATTCAAATATCAAGAGTTTAAATCTGACTAATATTGGACAATTGATCGGGGACATTGACGAGTTTGCAGGTCACATCAGAAAGCATTACATTGGACAGATGGATTTCAGAGGACTCCCTCTTGATGAAGCTATGAGAGTCATGCTCAAAAATTTCATGTTACCGGGAGAGTCCCAAGTTGTCGAGAGAATCATCTAAACCTTTGGTATTACATACTTTGAACAGAACAAATAAGACACAGTTTTTGTACATTCAGATTCAGTCTATGCGTTCTCTTATCTGTTAATGATGTTACAGAGTAATCTTCATAACCCTCAAGTCGTTGAAAAAATGACTCTAAAGCAATTTGCCAATTTATCGAAAGGCATGAATGGTAGCCCTTAAGCAGTTTTTGGCTAATAATTTTTGGAGAGTATTTACAATAGTGTTCAGAAAAAACCTTTAGGAGTTCATTAAAAGTTAAAAGAAATTGAAATAATCATTGCCTATAATGTCAGTCCCAAAAAAGCTCTTGAGATTTACCTCAAAGATCTGTAAAAAGAGGCAATTGAGCATCTGGATATCGATGAACAGATACCCATACAAGACTTACCTCATGCTCATGCCTACCCTTTGGCTGTATTTGTCTAAGAGTATGTCCCTCAAATTATCGATATGCTATGCTACAAGATAAGCACTTTAGATGACAAAAATTAACGCTAGAAGTAGGAAATTGTAAAATATCTCGAAACAATAGAAGGAGCCATGAAATTATCTCACGAATGGATGGTTTCAAATGTCATTTAGAGAGCAATTGTTAAACTATGGGAAGAGATCCAAAAGACTAATTCTAACAAGAAAGTACTGTTAATGGAGGCCATGCTATAATGGGCTCGTAAATTTTCGTAACACATCAGTGAAGAGTGGAAAATTGTCATTGTTCTTATCGGAAAATTCAATAGATCTAAAGCTATCAGAAAGGAACCGTCCAGTAAGAAACACTCAGCCATCTATCTTCTAGAAGGAAAGGTCTACCTCAATGAATCATATGTTGAACATCTTATCCACAAAACACACAAAATGCAGCTCGAAAACGTTCGAAACTTCCTCAGAGCTCTTTTGGCAGCAAGCAAATAGGAAACCAACGAGACAGGAAGCTCATTTTGTCTATAAAAAATAAATGAAGTTCTGTAATTAAATTCGAGCAGGGCTGTTGAAATTTTAAACGTATTTTGGAAGGAGCTGAGAGACTATTACATTTAGTTGGGACAACACAAAAATTAGAGAGTGGCTTTGTTTGCTGCTGACTTCCTCAAACAAATTGTGACAAAATTCATCAAGAAAAAATAATTGTTGTTTCTTCAGAAAGAGTATCTCAAACCATTTTAATAAATTTTCACCTCTTCGAAATCTTTTCCTGTCAAGGAATTGATGATCGGTAGTCTTAGTTATTTTGTCAATAATCATCATGTCAATCTTAAATCAGGATGGAGAGTGGTCCTAGCAGTCACAAGTAACTGTTTTGAAGAAGAGGAAGACAAAGTTATCAAGGAAAAGGCCTTTGCCATTCTGAGAAAAATATATGAAAGTGGATTTACTATTTTCAACCTTTAAGAAAATTACAATGATATTGTTCAGATTCTTGGAAAGCTAACAAGAGAAAGATAATAAAGTTACGGGCTGGGATGCCTTCAAATCATTCAGCTTATTGTGGATTACTATCATCAAAAATTAGGTCTCAATCTTGATGAAGGCATCGATTCAAAAACAAATGAGGTCGATATTCATTTCTGGCAGACTGTTTTCCTCCCTTTGCTTTCTATCATCTTTCCTATGTGTGGAGATTGTCGACCTAAAGTTCAGGCTCCAGCAATCAAAGCTCTCTTTTCCATTCTCATGAAATATGGCAAATTGTTCAAATATTAATTTTGGAAAATGGTTCTCCAAGGTGTTTTGAGACCAGCATTTTAAGAAATCACCTATACCTCTCAGTCGAGGCCTCTCAAGAAGGAATAACTTGAAAAGTGGCTCAACTATTCATTCACTGAATTGTTCATGTCAATCAATGAACTTATTGTCATGTATTATCATGATTTCAGACTTTTCCTTGAGGATGTCTTCAAAATATACGAAAACTGCATTCTTAACCACTCTCTCATGCTGCTGATTGAGCTCAGCTTAAAGGCCCTGAACTAGCTTCTTGAGAAGATAGCTCCCAATTTCTAAGAACATGATTGGTAGGTCTATCTTTTCTTTGTTCAAAGCCTCCTCAAGAAAACTCTACCTATATAACTTTCATCAATCGACTCCTGGAACAGAAGCAAAGATTTGCTTGAAAACAACCATGAGGCCAAATGTTTTGCTCTTCAAACTTTTCTCAACAAAATGCAGATAATTTTCCAAAAATACCCAGAAAGCATTACTGAAAAGGTAAGTTCTTGATTATTTAGATCTACTTAGATGTGCTGAAAGAGCTGGATCCCATTTATCGGTTTGTTTTTGAATTCAATTAAAATTTAGAGCTAAGATAGACCTTATGGAAAAATGGATTTTATCATGAGCAAAAATTTTTACCAGGGTTGGTACGACATCAATTTGAAATATTAGCCTTCAGGAGCAAAATATATTACAAACTAATATAATTCGATTAATCATACCTCAAATCCTATTTCAAGTAAACAGCTTAACATTCAGACTTTTCTTCTCCATCCTCGAAGGACTCAAGGAAAACGTTCTCAAACAATGCCTCAAACAAGCAACCCTCAAAGATTATGAGAGAGAAAGGTCATCAGTCCACTTCCGTAATCTTGTTCAGAACATTCTTCTGAAACAGATAATGACAATGGGACCTGAAACTATCAAAAAAGCCGAAATGACAGACCGACTGCTACAGGAATGCTTGAACCTCATGAACAGTAGGGTGTACTGCACCCGATGTAACTACTGCTAAGGCTGCCAGAAGAACGCTCCAGCATGGGAATCAATCAATAGCCAGTTAAGGTAGATAGTCATGATGTTATTCAATGCCCGGTGATCTTTATAA
>Ga0100378_1005156_pt1 | contig 12026 bp, 12 predicted proteins | sample CryGeymeta201502_FD_81535 | JGI IMG/M metagenome (GOLD analysis project Ga0100378, IMG submission 81535) | Groundwater microbial communities from Crystal Geyser aquifers in Utah, USA - Crystal Geyser metaG 2015-02 | ecosystem: Environmental > Aquatic > Deep subsurface > Groundwater | place: USA...
GTATTGATATCCCGGCCTGCGTGCTTCATGCGGACTGCCATTGTGTGAATCTCATCTATGTGATCCTCCTGCTCTTGCCTTAGCCTGCGATGCCCGTATTACATTCGAATGTATATGTTTATTAAACTAGCAGTAACAGTCATATCATCTCAAAAAGGAGGAATCTCGGATGCTCTCCTTCAGACGGTCAGCCTTTCTGTGTGCTCTGCTGACCTCATTCAGTATTGTCTTAAATTTGCACTATCTTTGAAGCTTTAAAGTAGGGTTATCAAACAAGATAGGCTAAGCTAAATAGTTGCTGACATATTAGTGAGCTTTGAAGCTGCAAGCAGGCCCTTTCTTTTCTTCTTGTTGATGCTTGAGTTTTTATTAATTAATCAACTGCTGACGGATGAGCTGTCTTTCTTGGGCAAGAGTAGCCTATCTCCATTATTGTTTGATTGTTGCAAGTTTATATATGTGCTGTTGTTTCTGCTCATGCTTGCTTATGGTTTTTCGATAGTGCTAAAAATGTTTCGATAGCTCTTCCTCAGTTAATTCTTGAAGCTCAATTTCCTCTGTCTTTTGTTTCTATTATTTTTGAATTGAGTATTCTTTCGGATATAGTTTCTTGTGAGTTCTTGTGAAAGATGGAACAGTCTCGTCTTGCACTGAGGTCTTAGTCCTATCAATTGGTAAGTTGTGAGCCTTTTTGTAATACTAGCTAAGCATTTTTAGCTTTTATAGCTCATCCACTATCTATTCAGTTCTAATTGATGACAGCTAGGATATTCCACTATCTTATAACTAGTTGCTTCTGCGACTGCTATTTTATTCAGACCTAGATCCATTGCTGCTCATATCTCCCACTAGCTAATCCAGCATCTTTTGTCTGGCTATCTCCTAAAGAAGTTCCTGATCTATTGTTCCCAGTTATGCTTTTCTCTCTCGGATGAGCCTGCTGAGGCTGGTTGGAGCCTGCTATTCCATGTATTGCTAACTGTCTAATATGAATACAAGCTAATTATATTAAAATTATTCAGCAAATGACCTCAATCTAAAGACCTCCTCCTCTGCCCAGAACTAGCACTCCCCAATGCACTGACAGTCAAAATAGCTCTCTCAGAAGAACATATTTCAGACTAAGAGAACTGAAACAGCCAGCCCCTCCAGCTAAAATCCTCAACCCTAGCTCTCCCAAGCGCCACCAAGATTTTTATTCCCACCAGCAAACAGTTCTCAATCAAAATAAAATCCGTTAAAAGAAGTTGAGTAGCACAGCTAGTAATTTTTATAACAATCTTTCAAGAACAGGCTCTAGGGTAGATAAAATGTCAACTCTCTAAGCCAAAAAAGACACTCAAGTTATGCAAAAGACTTTCTATAGCAAGAGAAGCAGCGACAGCAGTCCCACAACGCCTGACAAATCTGGATCTTTGCTATTTGGAAGGACCAGCCTGAACTTTCATAAGCAAGATATTTGGAAAAACGAGAACAACAACAACTACCTGAACAAGTACAAAATCGTCAAGGAGTTAGGGAAAGGCTCTTTTAGCACTGTCTTTCTGGCTCAAAAACAAAATAGCAATGCAAAAAAAGCACAATAAAATTAGATCAACCCATAAACCAATAGCTCAGGTGAAGGTTTTCCTCGCCTAGCGACTCAGGAAGGAAGGCAAGAAAGTTTAGTGGCAATCAAGGTCTATGAGAAATTCAAGATGAACAGGGATCCTCACAAATTCAAAAACATAAGAAAGGAGATCAACATCATGCAGAATTTGGATAACGAAGGAGTGGTTAAATTGTACGAAAGTGTTGAAACGTTAACAAAGATAAGCTTGGTCGTTGAATATGGAGGATAAGAATCTCTTTTAGAGTATGTCAAGCACAACTACCCTCTGCCTCTCGAAACTGTCAGGGATTTTAGCATACAGCTAATCCAAGCAATTATCTATCTTCACGAAAAAAATATTGTTCATCGAGATATCAAGCTCCAGAATGTGTTGATCCATGAAGGAAAAATCAAGCTGATCGACTTCGGCTTCAGCTGTCTCAGTAAACCATTATCTATGAAGCTCACAAAAGTCAGAAAATGACAGTCATCTGCGGAACTCCTAACTATATGGCTCCTTAAGTGATCAGCAGGAAGGAATATATCGGATAGCAAGCGGACATCTGGTCATTTGGGGTTGTTGTTTACGCCTTGGCTGAAGGGAGGCATCCATTCAAAGCTGAATCCTACAGCGAGTTGTAAAGATTAGTGAATAGAGGAAAATTTGAGTTCAAGAAAGTAAAAAATCAAAATTTTATTGACTTTGTGCGCAAGATAATGAAAGTTAAGGGGGCAGACCGACCTACTGCCGTTGAGGTCCTAAACATGAGTTGGCTAAAGGACAGCTCTATCTGATTAATAATAATGCCTGTTTGATCTGAATTAAATATTAATGGAGTATCTCAAAGGCTTCCTTTAAGAAGATTCTGCCAGAATCAAAGCAAATGCTCAAGGGTAGTCTCTACCTCTGTATGTAGGTCTTGATCACTGTAATCGATTTCGTCCTCTATTCGATAAAGGATCATTCAGAGAAGAGATTTAGTTCACTGATGGAGAGCTGATTGAATATTTACCTTATGGAATCAGTGAGCAACACAAAAACTACCTTCAGAGCAGCCAAATCATCACCTACAGTTTCTGGGGGATCAGTATCGGATTCGCAGTATTTTGTCATAAGATTGGATTTTTAAGGAGATTGTTGGGAGAAAAATCATGGCCAATGTTTGCCTTCAAAATGTCTTCCCTATGCATACCATATTTGTACATGGAAACATTTATGGCAGATGCGTAAGAAGAAGAGATGAATTTGCTATTTAAAAGGGCCAAAGACCCTTTCATCAGATATAAACTTACAGGAGACATCACTCAATTAAATCCTTAAATTGAACTATCCGGACCCGGTCTTAATGATAATTTCGATGGAGCAGACCAGAAATGAACTGTTAATAGAAGAGCTTCTTTTGATTTTGTTATTGTACTTTATAATATTCAGATATTACTCGAGCATCGATGGGTATTTTTCTATCTACAAAGCTTTTTGCATTTCCTGCTGTAAGTACACTGCCTTCTTCGGCATCCTGTTCTACGTAACTATGTTGCTAGCTAGATTTCAATGGGCTTCATCATCCTTGGACAAGCTGATTATCTCAGGTTTGCTCCTGAAAACAGGACAAACACAATTATCGCTTGTTTTTTGACTGCACTACTGGAAGGAGGTATTTTTGGAGGACTAATGTATTATGAGTACAGGCAGAACAAGGGAAATGTGTCACAGCCCGAGTACCTCCAGTTCGACGAGTAGAGAAGCCGCCAGCGTCAATCTTCATTCAAAGGAATTGCTCTTGTGGACATGAAGGTACCAAAAGATGTGACTTAGAGGCAGTAAGATAAGTCAGAATAAATTAGAGAAGAGCCCCTACTTTGATTTTATTCCCCATTGATTTATACACTCTCATCTTTGTATTCAAAAACAAAGAATAGGCTAGATAAGTTCAAATGTTTAGATGATCCAAACTTTGACAGTAAGTAAATATCGTGGATTATAATAATAAATGCAGTGGTAATTCAGAAAGACTCTGGAGTCCTTCGAAGGTTACAAGAGAACCGTCACCTATAAAAACTAAATCTAAAATGGTGATGAAAGCACTCTTGATGTTGTGGTCAGATAAATTGAGCTAATCCTCACTGATAAAAATTAAAAGATTCTTCCAAAGGTTTTGGCAATGCGAGTAAGTATAAAATTAGGTAGTTCGCAAGGGACATAATGGTATTAGGGCAAGAAGACATCGTCAAGAGAGTATAAAAACTGGTTCCAACTCTCACTAGAATATGCTCTCACGATCTCACATCAGTTGATCCAGACCGAGGAGAAACCTTCTTCCATGATCACCCAGGTACACTTTCTGCTATATAGCTTACCTCAAATCAAAGGACTAAGAAGAAAAAAAACAAATAGATACTCTAGGATCAACTTTTTTGATTCTCAGCCTCTAGTCTGTCTATCATTGGGCAAAGTGGATTCCTCTCGATTCATCAGGACAGTAAAGCATATATGCAAAAGCATACAATAGTCTTGTAGATAGAGGAGTCACATTTCCTACTTCATTTCACTACTACAAACAATCAGATACCGAAAAGTTCAAAAATATGTACAAGATGTAATTTTTCACAGACAGCTATGAGTCAGCTTACTCTGAAGCACTATCCTCAGTGGCGCAGTCTCAAGTTAGCTAAGTATAGCTTAAGCAAAGTAGGAAATCAGGATCGGGATGGGATAAAAAGAGTAAAGTATAGTCAGCCAAAGAATTACAAAGCAGTTAAGAGTATACAGGCTAAGCTAGACATCTTCAGACTGTAAATGATATCGTATAGTTTTTGGGTGAGATGAAACAAAGCAAAACCAGAAAAATGGGTGTGCTCAGAGAAATTCATAAAAAGGTCCAAGACATGTATGAAGTGGAGGCAGGGCTTGGGAGATTGCCAAAAAATGAGAAAAGATGGCTGGAGACCTATATGATCAACTTCAGTCTGCTGAACAGTAGCATGATAGATTATGAGGAATTTTTACAAAGAGGACTATCTGAGGAAGTTGTGCTATAGCATGGCATGCAGGAAGAAGATATATCAATTAATAAATAGCGGCCCAAGCAAACTCCTATGAAGTTATACCAAACGAGTAAGCAAGTGAAAGAAGGAAGCAAGCTCAAAAATGAACCTAGTGGCTCAAGAGTCGGATCTGAAATCAACAAGCAGCAATAATACGAGTTTAAAGTAAAAATAAATGCTCTGATGGTGGAGCTAGAATAAAAAGAGAATCAGCTTAATATTGTAAAGTCCAATTCAGAGAAATAAAAAAATAGACTCATTTAAGACTATTAAAGCAGAATAGGAGCCATCAAAACTTAAATCAAGAAAGGTCATCAAGATCGAGGAACCTTATAGAAATAACTTCAAAAATAAAATGACAAATTGAAGGGTAAAATAATCCAACTGGAGGAGTAGTTGAGGAACAAATAGCAGTATTATCAGACTCAGATGGATCAGTTGAACAAAGACAAAAATAATGTCAGCTATGATCACAGTCGATAAAGGGAGCTTGAATCTGAAAGAAATCAACTCCTCACAAAAGTCAAAAGGTTGGAACTTTAGAACGAGAAATTGATTCAAGTTAAGACTAACTCCAAAAATTATGATAAGGAGTTGGTTAATCTAGAAGCTGCTCTCAAATAAAAATAAATTGCTTTCGAAACAGCTCGAGCCTAGTTAAGAAAAGCATAGAAACGATGTCAAAACTATCAAGATTAAGCTAACTTATACAAGTCTGAGCTACTGACTGAAAGGGCAAAGCACTAGCAAAAGATGAACGGAGTGGTGAAGACTAAAGACATCCTTGAAAGTTAGAATAAAACTCTCAAAGAAAAAGTCCTTGAATTCAGGAAGACCCTTGATGTCAGAGAAATATAAACACTTAATTTGAGAGAAGAGGTAAAGAGATATCAAGGCAAAGTAAAAGATTTGAATGACAAAAAGTCTACAAACTAAAACTATAGGGCTGATCAATGGGACAAAAGTAGAACAGGAGGGAACTTTCTTTCTCCAGGTAAACTTAGAAACTCTCCCTAAGTCGAACCTTATGGCATGAACAGCGAAAGAAGGCTAAGATTCAACAATTACGAAGACTTATACAATGAACTCAAGCCAAGCAACAAATAGCTCTTTATCAGGCTTTGTAGATGTGGCCTTAAAAAGAAAGATATTTTGCTGAAGGAAAATTAAATGGAAATAGGAATAATTTCTGAAATAATATCATAGTGCCGGCTCAAGTTTGTTCTTCACTTCACCAACACTTCAGAAAAGCAAGTCGAAAATTTGAAGATAGAGTTCAACATGGGGCACTCATACGTGAGTACCCTTGACTATCAGATTTAGAACAAGTAGGCTTCTTTTCATGTAGGTATATATTTTGCATCCAACCTCAGGAGCAAGAAAAGGTCAGCGTTATCGTTACTAATCGCTAGCCTCCTTTCCTCAAAGAAAGAGCCATTCTTGAGGTTTCGTTCGAGTATCTCTATTTGTATACAGGAAAAATGGAATAATGTACAATAGCAACATCTTTTTACCCTTTCTTATTCCTAAGTTTTATGATTTTTATAAACCTAAGGGTATCAAGATTTCTGACAAAAATCCTCGATAGGTTGTTCAACTAAGATTCAACAAAAAAATGCTTCCAAAAAATAATAGCCTCAAATCTTTCTTTGAGTAAATTGAATAAATCGCTCCCAACGTAAATTTGAAATTTATCCAGCAATATGAAATCGATGCGTACCATAGGGAGACTGACTTGACTGTTCGCATACTCTTCACCTTGACCCCAGATACAGAGTCAATGAAAATAGAAGCAGTTACGATGAGGGAAAAAATTAATGAGAGGCAAAGATATGTTTTTGAAGAGTTGGTAAGCTTTTTAGAAATTGCTTTCAAAAGGTGACCTTTTCATATTGTCTAGATAATCACAAAAATAAGAAAATTTATCACTATTAGTCATCAAGGGCTCTGATTGAAGAAAGTTTGCACTTCTTTTGGCCAATGTATTTTTCGATATTTTTTCGAATATCAAAGTGATGAGTTGAGTTATTTATATTTTTTTTGCTATTTACTGTTGGAAGCTTCTCGGGCTTGATTTGCTATAGCAATTTCTTTGGATTTTTTACATCTTCATGTCTATCTTTAGGAAAGCGATAAAGTAATTTAAGAATATTGACTTCGGTTTTTTTATGATGAATCCCGAGACCAATGGGTATTTTATCTCCGTTATAGTCAAAATTATACTGATGCTCATGCTTATTTTTTATTTTCCGGGACATTAGCAATTTGGGTGCAGATGGCTCTTCAGTAATCTATTGTGAAAATTATTTTAAAGGCCTATTCCTATAGATAGTTTGCCATTGTAAATTTTGTAAGTCAGTATTACTTTGAGATTATTCACACTCAAGAGGAACCAAGCCAATTGAATTTCTTTTATTTTTAGGCCGCTTAGAAGGAGAATAGCAACTCTTTGATTGAAATGAATTTCTTGTGTGGACTGTTAAGGTTGATGAAGCTCTTTGATGATATTTTCTTCGCTCTACTGTTGTTTCTTTCAAACATACCTGATCAGGCTGTATTGTTGCTGGTTCATCTTAATTTTGGCATGCTTGGTGTGACTAGTCAACTATCGGGTTGGCAGCCAACTCAAATATAGTGGCAAATCGCTCAACTTTGAGAAGGAGATGGTGATAATACTTGGTAATATCGATCTGCAAAATACTTTAACTGACCTTTTCCAGCATTTCGTCGATAAGAAATGAAGCTATATCCATTGATGTAGCAAGAGAATGATCATTCATGAACTTTTCGCAAAGATTAAAAGGGGCTCCGAGCTTGAAGGCTGATATACTTGTGTGTTTTACTGCCTTTGTTAGTCTACCCCCTTTTCTTAGGGACAAATTTTACGAACTTCTTTTCATGATGGAATCGAATGAATAAATATTCGAAAGGTATAACTCCATACTATAATGAGATGATGAACAATAAAAACTATCTGAGCACATACTCTGAACCTCTAAAAAAAAGTGGAGAGTCTACTCCATTCAAGGCCAGCAAAATGCCTGATGTAGATATCGAAGGATTAGCAACATCTCTTATCGAACAGCAAAACTAACGAACCAAATAACTATAAATGCAAATCAAAGCATATCAAGTCCAAGTATAGGCGGAGAAAAATTGCAGGGTTGATCATGGACCTTATATATAGGCTGTAGAGGAATAGATCAGCAGCATCAAGGCCGAGGAAGCAAAAGTTGGAGAGCAGATACGAAATTGTCAGATGGTCGAAGGCCAAGTGACTCCAATGGAGTACTATCTTTGGAAGAAAAAGCAGAGGATCAACACATATGATGCTTCAATTGCCGAGCTATGCAAGGAGATTGAAGCGTAAAGGGAGTGGATGGAAAATTCCAGCGAGCAACTCCGCAATGAAAGTGAGCAGTTAAGTCAATAAATATAGCAGTTGGAGGAAAAGTTTTCTCAAATGAACACCTCCTCACCATAATTTTTGCCACATCGGCCATCTAGTGAAGATGTTGACTGCTATGAATAACTTTTTGCCCAAAATATCGAGTTGAAAGAGTAATACAGCAATCTTCAAAACACCCACTAATTTTTGCAAGAAAACAAAGATATAGTTGCCATGCAAATCAGTGACAACATTAAATCTATCGAGGCTACTCTCAAGGGATACTTTGATGGAGAGAAGAAAAAATTAGTTGGAGAGTTCAAGCAAATTCAGATTGAATCTAAGTCTAAAGAAGTATCTGCTCTCAACAATGAAGAGCAGCACTACAAAATAGACCCCCTTCTGAATGACTATGCCTACAAACTTAAGGAAATTTATGCCACAGTACCATAAAATATGAAAAAAAATGTTAATGGAATACTTCAACCTCTAGCTTGGGAAAAATTCTACTGGAGAGATTTTCTAGAAATAGAGCCGAAGTCTGAACAAATTTATTCAGAACACAGAAAGCTTGAGAATGAGTACATGCAAAATGAATCTGCCATCGAGAAACTTCAAGAGAAGATCAAATAGTTGAGTCATCAGCTTGTGATGTAGCAAATGAGGTCAACAGATTTTTCACAAAACATTCCCAAAATGCGTAAAAAGGTCAAGAAATGATGGTGATATTGTTATGCATGAAGTATCTATTTCACTACATCAGAGAGCGTTGATCAAATGTGGTACTCCTGATGTTAGTCAGCATCATGTCTAGTTGAGAATTTTTCTGCATTTGTTCATAGGCGTATCTCTGATACTGGCTCAAAAGTTCTTCCTCAGACATGTTCATCTTTCCAGGTACTTTCAATTTGTATTGAAGATATTTTTTCAGGAACAGAGCTTCTTGAACCTTTTCATCTTCCTCGTACTCATGCTCGTTGATGGAGTCCTGATAAAAATTGTATTTTGCGTAGAAATATCCCCAGACCAAGAATGTGAAAATGACAGTCTTTTCGACCCAGTTAAAGAAGGAATTTCTTAAGTTTCGGCTCCTGATATATGTATGCAAACCGAAGAAACTTCCAAGAGTTAATCCCCATTTGATAGAAGTGAAGGTATAGGGATATCTGAAGACATACTTTCCTTGAAGATAGTCAAGTTTCTTGATGGTAAGGCCGTCATCTTATTATGCCATACTAAATTCTCACCAGAAATAATCAATTGATAAAGAGTCTCAGTGTTATATGCTCGTCGGAAATTATCTCAATTCATTGAAATAAAATGTTCTCACCAGCAACTTTCACTGTCATGGCTGGCTATCATGCCACAAAAAAGGCAGACGAAGAATAAAAACAGAGGAAGCAAATAGAGCAACTAGTTGAGCTGGAATCAAAGGCTCACGTTTATGGAGGAAAATTGTTGAAAAAGTCAAAACACTTAGGAATGTGGAAAGAAAGATATATTCAGATTACTCGAAACTATATCTTTAGTTACAAGCCAGGAAAAGAAGTAGGGACGCATTTTACTTTCCCAACTTAGATAATCCCCATCAATAGCATACAATCTGTCGGTAGATTCACAGATGAAAAATAAAAGAAGCATATCAACCTTATGCATCTCTATGGACAAGATAAGGATGGAGTCCTCAGAAACTTCTACTATAATTGTGAAAGCGACGCCGAGAGAGGAAAGTGGATTGCTAGGATTAAAAATCAAATTTAGGTGCTGAAAAAGCCTCCCCCTCCAGTAATCAAACAATCACCTCAACAACCTTCAAAAGCAATCAAACAACCAACCAAGGCCTCCACCAAAGAAGTTTCAAAGGAAGCGGCAAAGATAAAACAATGATCTTGATAATGAGATATCTTTGTTTGCCTAATAGAAAATCATTTATTGCTGTGACCAGTCGGACGGTCTTAATGCTGAGAATTCTTTTTGAAATCTAATTCTTCAATATTCTTTCCAAGCTTCTGTAGAATGTTATTCAACTATTCTTAGTCAAGAGGTTCTTTGCTGGTCACGGTACTTCTTTCTTACTTTATCGACCATCTCGCTGTCTCCTGAGCAAAGGAAAAGTCAACTGCCCCCAGAAAGGGTTGCTTTTCTTCCCTGCTCTGAAAAGATGTCAGCTGCAGTTCCAATTATTCAATTATTTTAGACTTCTCAGTAAGCTGAACACTCATCTGATGTATTTTCTCATTTTGATTTTTTATTATCTCCATCAAATCATGTTTCTGTGTTTCTTCAGTATGGACAGACTTTTCTTTGCTCTTGCTTTTGCTTATCATCTGATTACGATTTTTCAGACATTTGATTTCAGTTTTTAGTTCACAATTCTCACTCTTTAACTTTCCCAGCTCTTTCTCAAGCATGAATACTTTTTCTTGATAGTTGAAGGCCTGTCTTCTCCAATGTTACAAATTAGATGATCTATCCTTCTCGATGCTTTGCCTGATATTTTGATGGGTCTATGTGGCTTTGGATTTGGACAGATCTTCATTCTTTTTCACAATAGAGCTATTTAAGACTCTACTCTTGCTGTTCTGTTTAACCGGGTGCTTTTTATAGAAGGTCTATGCGCTTTATAGAAATTCTTCATGGTCTGATAACTCTGAGTCGACTAGAATACTTCTTCTTTGATGCACATTACCGTATCTGTTCATGTTGTTATTTCTGGTTCTCCGCTTGTACTACAGCTCATAAGTTTTCATAATTCAATAAAAGGTAAATTATACAAAGACAATTTAATGAGCCATCCCTGATTGTGATATACAGATGCTTGTGAACTGGGCAAGTATGAAAATTGTCAGATATGTGTCGCAATATTTCTTATTCATAAAATAACTATGTACAGTCAACATTCAAATAAACAGTACGCCCAGACTGCACAACCTGTGAACCCTCCAGGCTTCTCCCAGCAGCAGTTTTATCAAGGCTATCCTCAAAACTCACACCAGCCCGTACGTCTAAACACATGTAGGATGTCAATATGCATCAACAACATTTCATGCAGTATGCAGCAGGGCCAGGACAATCTGGAGGTATGAGGCCTCCAATCAATCTTATGCAGCCACCTGCCTTAAACGCCGAATAAACTATCAATACTAATTCTCAATTTTTGCAGCAAAGAGCAGGAGCAGCCACCATGAGTAACAATGAACACAGTGAGTTCGACATGTATCAGAACCAGGAGTAAGGCTGGAACAATTAAATCCAAGTAGCAGCAGCATTCTGGGAGCAGAAATGCTATGATATGTTGGGAAAATTCTAGTGGTTCTATGGTCGGTTTGAAGATGTAAGGAACGAATACAACGGCTTGAGTGAATAAATACAGAAGTTAGATACAGAGTAGGATTGGCACTTATTCCAACAGCACCACGACTAATTTTTTGAGAAGTAGTACTTGATCTATTCAGGATTGTCCAGCTTGATGAGGAGCTTGCTGCCTTAATGGGTGAAAATGAGCAGCTGTATCAGCAAAAGATGACCCATGATAATGAAAACATGTGGGAACAAAGATATCAGGAACTGTTGGGAAAGTAAATATTTTTATATTCAGTTTCAAATCTTTACAGGAAGAGCTTGCAAATCGATAGACAGAAAGTAGCGGAGGAGTTCCTCTGGAGAAGTATCAGAATTTGGAAGATCAACTTAATGAGCTCCATTATCAATACAACTAGGTGGTCAATGAGCTCCAAAAACAGCAAAATTCAAACTACCAGGAGGAAGTAGAAATGCAGTTGAATTAATACACCAACGAGATTGAAAAGTATAAAATGAACTTGACAACCATTCACAACGAAAATGTAGAGCTTCAGAACATGATTGTTCAACTCGAAAATGAAAATAAAATGCTCAACGACAATTACCATCATTCAGGTGCTGATGAGGCTAAATTTCAAGAACTAGCTCGACTCATCTAACAAAAATAGATGGAAATTCAAGCTTTACAGCAAGACTATA
>Ga0100378_1005159_pt1 | contig 12023 bp, 13 predicted proteins | sample CryGeymeta201502_FD_81535 | JGI IMG/M metagenome (GOLD analysis project Ga0100378, IMG submission 81535) | Groundwater microbial communities from Crystal Geyser aquifers in Utah, USA - Crystal Geyser metaG 2015-02 | ecosystem: Environmental > Aquatic > Deep subsurface > Groundwater | place: USA...
ACCTTATTTCGAATGAATCATACTTCATAGTGTAATATTGTTCAAGTTTACTTAATCAATATATATGCATAGAAGAGAGAAAAGTCAGGAGCAATAAATAGGGAGCACAATAGAACAGCTGATTAATCATCCAAAATCAAAAGAGAGAATATCAACACTTGCTCCCTATATCGCATAAATATAAGTATATGTCATTTCAATCAGCGTAGGAAAAAATTGCGTGAGCTTGCCAAACAATCAAAGAAAAATCTCAACGAAACTTCTTTCAATTCCTTTCGAATAAAAGATAAAAGTTACAGTACTCTTCAAAAAAACACGATTGGAATGACAAAGGATATCAAGTCCAACTATGTTGTATCCAGGCTTGTATAGCAACGCATCAATAGAGAACAACGGGTCAAATCTTTACAAAGAATAAGAGATCATCAGTATTCTAAGACCATCGATAATCGAGCTGGAAGCCAGAAGGTTGAAGATAACAATTTCTTCAATGAACTTTAGGTTAGAGTCAAAAGCAGGACATAAAAAGAAAGGCCAAAAGATAAAAAATAGCATCAAACTATATAATGCATTCGAGCTCGATCTGAGCAAGCAGGAACAATGAATGTCCGTAAACTAGGTATAAATATGTTGACCTAGGATATACAAATGTGATCGAGGTATCTCCCAAAAAAGCCTAGAGAAAGGGAAACTTCAGACGCAATAAATTTTAAGTTTCGTCAACTCAGATCAATAAACCAGAAAGATAGTTGATACCATAGACCATGCTATCAGACTCCAGACTCGAGTTTGACAAGAAAGAGTCAAATGTGAGCATCAACAAAGAGATGGATAAATTGGCATTTAGGCAAATGAAACAATACGGAAAACTTCGCAATAAATAGTTTCATAGAAGTGTAGCAAATTCCAACTAGGAGTATTTAAGCTCAGATTCATACAGACCTGCTAAATCCAGAAACGATATTTAAGGTACCACTCTCTATATCTTAGTCATTGTAAACACTGCAAAGAATCCTTCTCTTCATAAGGCATCACACTCGACTGCCGATATCCCTCATAGTAGTACGGTTGAAAATACTAACACTCACGCCTATGACTTTGATTTTCCTATTGAAGAAAATAAAGGAATCGATTAGCGATAGAAATAGGGCCCTTTGGCGAAAGGCATACAAGGAATCATTGGAAGTTAAGTTGAGTATTGGGAAGACGAGGAGGAGTGCTGATTATTTTCCAAAAGTACAAAAATCAATATCTATCCCATATCGAATGTAGATTGTACCCTCCAACTCCTGGAGTCTGAATGGTTGTAAAAACAGATTTGTTTCCCTTTCCAATTGAAGCTCCTTTGTAGTATGCCTTAGCATGTTCATTCTTGAAATCCATCGAATTTCTATCCTTCAAGTAGCTTACATTGTTATTCTGCTTGTCTTTATATTCTACAAAGCGCCGTTCAGTAGGCATAAATATTTTTGTATTGTGGTTGACAACTGAAACTCGATCCTTTTTTGATAGAGGTAAGCGAACAACATACGATCCGATATTTCGACTCACGTTGATTGTTCTGGAGGAATTTAAAGTAGCTGTATGATCGACTTTACTGGCTGAAAGCTTGGACCTTTGATGCTGAACTATCTTTGTCAGCTCCTTTGCTGTGTTATATGCTTCTCTTGAGTTAATTTTGTAATCAATAAAAATGTCTCCTGCTACAACTCCCTTTTCGTTTTTTACAACTACTCTTTTTTCTAGGAGTTTGTCATCAAATTTGATAAGACCAGAAGCGACCAAGTTGTGATTATCTTCTTTAGCGTTGTATTCAAAAACCTCGACTGTAGCCTCCAATATTTCTTCTGTTTTCTATATTTCGATGTGTTCAGTAAAGAGCAATTCACCAGATTTGCTCTTGCTCAATTACGTGCTAAACTGCTTCTTATCGACAGTTAAAACTATGTATCCTCTCTTCTGCTTCAGGTCAGAAATGTGAGCTTTGTAGTTAAAAATGTACCTATGATGGAGGAAATTGAAACTATTTGGCTTTCAGGAACATCGGTGTTTACATCAGGCGCATACCTCAGTTTTCTTCGAATGTTAGCTGATAAAAATCCTATTTTTTTACCTCTCTCAGTTGAGGCCTACCATGTACAGAAACGATCCTATTCATTGATTGCTATTTTTCCACATATGACCGCTAGTTCCTCAGGATTGTATCCAAACTTATGTTCCTCAAAGATCTCGAAAGCATATTAAGTATTAAAAAAGAGGGGCAAGGCAATAGCTTCCGACCACTAGAGTAAAGTTTGGCTTCTGACTCGAGCAATACTTTGGCTGGTGACGAGAGTTTAATCTATTTGAGCTGAAAGGTACTGATAGTGAATTTTATTTTTCGTTTAGAGGAGTTGTTAAATGTTTTTTTGGTCGTCTGATAGGAGACGTTTTCGAGGATGAGCATATCAATAAAATTATGAAATGAGCAAATTTTATAATACAATGGTCAACCCACAAGCGAAAAATATCATAAATTCATATTTTTGTGCTTTACTACTGTTTCTTTGTACAACTTGGTTGTTAGTATTTCGATATCTTCGTAGTTCATGTAGGCACTGAGCTGAAAGTATCGATGATTAAGCTCCTGAAAACTGACTGCTGGATCAGAATCGACGATTTCAATCAGATTTTTAACGTATTCTATCAGATGTAGTAACTCTTGATCTTCCTTGTCGTCATAAAAAGGAATGATTGGTATTCCATTTTCTAGCTGATTAAAGTACGAGTAAGCTGCATTGTCCACAAGCAACACATTTTACAGTTTACGGTTCTTCAACACCCTCAAATCCTTTATATAGACTCCTTATTCAGTTTGCCAGCATTGGCCTCTGAACAGTCTGTGGCTGACATACTCACCCTTGGGGTCCAGATGATCCAAAACAACATTAGCATAGCATTCATGACTGGCAGTAAACACAATAATTTCACATACTTTTGACAGTTATTTCAAAAGCTCTTTGGCATAGGGTCTAATGTTGACTCCTGCATCTATCTTCTATCCTGTAGGAAATTTTATCTTGAGCGTGACATCATGAGGCAGGCTCAAATTTTAATTACAGTGGATCAAAGTTTAATCGAGATCCAGGACAAGAGAATATTTAACTGAATAAATTTCAACATACATTTAGAGGCAGGCAGATGGACCGAGTGTCTGTCGAGTTCCTTTAAGTTAGGTCTTCTATTATTTCGGAGATATTTTAGAGTCTGCACACTCTCAGAAAGGTGCTTTTTGAATGGTTGAAGATAACTTTTCGTAATCGACTCCACAACACTCTCAATGTAGTAGCACACTATCTTCTCATTCTTGCTGCTGTGATGTTTGTAACTGCTCTTCTCACTCCGAGACACTTGCGTTACAAATTGATGGATCAATTTTTATTCTTTTTCTTACTGATGAGGGTTGGTGACACTCAGAGGGTTCTCAGGCTTGGGCGGATGAGGAGGTCTGATCAAATGTTTGTCACTCTGAGTCTTTTTGAGTATTTTCTGAGCCGAGCTATCTTTCTTCTTGAAGGTGCCAATATTGGCCTTTGTCTCAATTGATGCAGTCATAGCTTGTGTTTCCCTGACTTTTGAATGGCTTCTTTTCGCACTTAACTCTTTTTTCTTCTTTATGTGACGAAGGGTATCGATTTTTTTCTCTAACTCTCTCAATTTTTATTCAATTTTTTTGATATTATGCTTGCTCTATTGCCGCTAAGGTTACTCTTGTTTATTTTTGCTGAGGTTCCCTGAACTAGGCCTTCTTGTTGACTTATGGAGACCGGGTTTAACCTTACTTTGGGAGGGCCTCAATTCTGAGTCCTAGCGAGCTTACATACTGCCTTTGTGATTTTTGAACATTTTTTTAGATGAGGGGAAATGGTTCATTCCCTTGGGAGAGTTGATGTTGATGTTTTGTGTATGAGTGACTGTGATATTGGTCTTGGCTGATATCTTCGGATAAGAGGGTATTTTCTTCATCCAACTATTATTTAAATATGCATAGTCAAACACCTACTAACGAACCAAAAACCAAATATAACATATCAAATGAACACGGAATACTTCGAATGGGACGTGCAGGTTGTTGGCTTGGATCTGCTCTTGTTGCGGGAAAACAGCCGACGAGCCTACTGTTGAGCTCTTCTACTCTTGCGAGAAGCTGTCTGAGGTTTTGTTATAAACCAGCCTCCACAATCTTATTCAGCGACCACCTGTTCAGCAGTCGACTAGTGGGCATGCTTTTTGACCTGAGCTGTCTGAATTCTTCTTGTTGGTCTGACTCTCGACTATGGTAAAGCGCATCTCTGAACATCAAGCATTTTTCTGACCTGAACAGCTGTATTCCTTTGTTTGTGTAGAGTTGGCTCTGATTGCTATTTTCTTAAGGAATGTTTCTCATACTCAATGAACGGAATAATTTTAGGCTACTGCTAATGTTTGCTAGTTTGAGGAGGTTTGAAGGTTCCATTGTTAATTTGCTGAATGCATGCTTCAGTTTATCTCATAGAGTTGACCATTTATTGGAAAATTCTCTTTTTTTTTGTGATCTGTTATTTCCTCATATTGCACTCACTGATCAAAGCATAGTTCTCAGACTGATACTTCATGTAGCTGGTCTGAATTTCATCGAATATTTTGGCATTACATTTCTCAAACATATTCATATTGTTTACAAGATAGTTCTTGTGAGAGTGTAATTATTCTCGAATTTTGGATTAGATCTGTTTGTTCTCGACTTTTTCCTTCTCCTCGAACTGAGGACATTTAATCACCCCTTCGAGCCTTTTTCCCACAAAAAATTTCTCGTACAGCCCTTGAAGTTAATTCTATCTTCCAGGTCCGACTGTGCTCAGCAACCTCTCCAGCTATCTAATTTGGAGCTATAAATATTCTCCTCTATTCTTGAGTTTTTTTATTTCCTGTTTGGCATTTCCACTGTTCATTTATTTTTGTTTGATTTATTTCACCAAAGTACTTCGATTTTAGCTGATTTGAAGAATTTATCTCTGTAGTTGATTGATTTGTTTCCTCAAGGTGCTACGTTGGTCTTCAATGAATTTAATTTATCTTTCTGTGGTCTTGGTGAGGTTGCTGTGAACCTCTTGATACTTTATAAGCACATCATTTTAGAAAAAATACTTTCTTAGCTTTTTTTCCTTCTTTTCAGTCTCACTTTATAGCTCTGCTAATTTTTCTTAAAGGTCTTCCTTGATTTAGTTGAGCTAAAATTATTCAGTTGAACAGTATCTGAGTTCTTCCTTGAAGAAACGTTGTTTATTTTACAAAAAATCCTTTCTATTCGCAAATCTTTACAGTTATTTTTTGTTGCGGGTTATCTCAGCTTTCAACTCGTGATTTTTCTTGTAGAGGTCATCTTATTCTTTCCTCAGTCTTGTCCTCGTATCCTATATTTACTGTTGTCCCAATATTTATTCTTATTTTTCCTCAATTTGGACCCTGAGAGCAAAATTTAGCAAGTTATGCCTCATAATTTTGTAATTGTCCTCAAATTAAGTAAATTTCTTCCTCATTTCTTATTCTATATCTTCCAGATTTTTTTTGCAATCTTCCTAAATCTTCCAATATTCATCACTACATGACTTCTGGACCTCTTGCAGTTGATCCTTCAAGTCATCATTTACAGCATACCGAACAAGCAGTTATTAATGGTTGTCTTTCTCGTATTAATTGGCTGTCTTGAACTCCAATTATTAGAGCTGTTTTAGCTCGTTTGTTAACTTGTCAGACAGAGCTTTGGCAACACCAATATCATCAAGAGCAGCATTGACTGTTGATAACTCTTTTTTCTTCTGCTATAAATTACGATTTTTAGTCTCTCTTTGCCTCTTTGCTTCCCATTCTTTTTTGAATTCATCCAACTCATTGAAAATGGCTTTTCTCTTTTCAAGCAAGACCTTTAATTTTTCCTGGACTGCTTCTAAGTATGGCTTTGAGGAAGTTTCAATAAAATTATAGTTACTAATATCGAACGAATTGTAACAACCTCCCATACCTTCACTCCTTCTCAGCCTCAAGATAGCCAGACCTTCTCCTTTACTGGCAGCAAACAAGAATTTTCCATTGTTTGTAAGGAGCAAATCTGATGTTGGACTTGAGTGTACTCTCACTGCCTTAATATTTATTTTATTGACTGTCTGATCATTGATAGTCTATTTCCAAGTGTCGAACGGATATTCAGTAAATAAAATCTTTCCATCGCTGGTTCCCAAGAATGCCAAACCCGCATTTTCCTTGATTATGACGCAGGTGATATTTTACTCCAAAAGGATGTGCTTTTGATGGCTGAAGTTAAGATGATATTCCTCAGTTTTCCTACAAACAATGATCTTTTTGTTCATCCCAACAATCACCTGTTTATGGTTGCTATCGTACTGAACACAATTAGCTTCAAGACCTTCACGTTTTTCTCTGAATTCGCTTTGCTTCTATCCTGTTTTAAACTTATAGACCGAAATATCCTTTCCGCTAAACAAAATCATATCTGTTTAAGTCTCATCCAACTCAATACTGGTGATGGCATGCTTGATGTATAGATTAGTGTAGTTTTTGAGACGAGTGAAGGAATTAGGATTGTAAAGGACGACCTGATGGGTTCCTTCCTCAAAGATAGACAAAAGGAGCAACCCAGACTAAGTATACTTAGCAGCTGTACAGTTCCATGTTTCTGTCCAAAGTTCAACAAGTTCCATTTATACCTTTTGATAGAACTTGATAGCCCCCTCAAAGGTGCACATAATCTGATATCCCAAAGGGTGAAGAGCGATCATCCTAGGACTCTCGTGTATGACATACTTATGTTTCTTTTCTATATGATCCACATATGAGTAGTTAACAATGCTTGAACCTGAAAGCATATAGATCTAAGAAGTAATGGCTCTCTGCATACACATACAATCTCCCATTTAAGATCCGTAGGGAGTCAGGCGGTTGAAAGCGTTGATGAACTTTTTCTCATTGGATAGAGCTGCCAAGTTGAACATGAAATGCTCAATGATCCATGTATCTTTGTAGAATATCTGAACAACCAATGCCATGTTCATTTCATCTGCTGAGTTTTGCATGCATATGATGTTGGCTCTGATTCTTTCGGCATACTCGAAGCAACCCACCCAACTTAGAGTACCTTCTGCCCATTGAAAATTTCCAAGTACAAGTTCATTCTTGAAAGCCATTAGAATGTTTCTGCCAACTCTGACTCCTAATCCCCAATCACCTTTACGATAATCCTGTAATTTCAGCACTTGAACTTGTTTCTTGTCGACAAACACATGGATCGTATTATCCTTTGTGATCAATATTTCTGCTTAATCCAGATTCAAAATTTATTTAGTTTAAAATTAGGAGTACTAACTCTTTTCTAAACTTTCAGTCTCAGTATTGAACTCGATACATCCTCTTTATTTTTTCTTAAGAAGTACCCGCCGATCTCCTTGGCAGAATTTTACTAAGGTTTCTTATAGAGGAATTCTTTTTAGTTTCCGGTGACTAGAAACTATAATCATCATAGGTTTATTGGATTGATTATCGTGGCAAAGCAGACACACCTTGTTTCGTTCAATAAACATGCCGTCATATACTGTGATATCTTCGTGTAACTCCACAGTAACTGGGTTTTTATCGGGCATGTAAAATTATACTTGCCTCAATGGTTCAGTAGAAGGAACTTTAGTCACCAAAGCTGTTGATACTTATGATGTTTTGTAGAACATCATTGCCTGTACTTGGTAGTCATTCAATCGAGGTCTAAAATGTTTAAGATTCTGGAAAACGTTATGCTGAATGATAGGAGACTTACGAAGACGATGCTTGTCCCTGCAAGGTAAATGATGTTTGAACCGTCGAAGGTGCAGTTGTTATTGATGATGTGGCTGAGCACGGAAGTAGTCTCCACCAAGTCAGCCTGTAACTATTTTTGTTATCTTTCCATTTTATAGAACTTGCCTTAAATTTAAAATACTTAACCTCACAATTTTTAAGATGAAGCCTCTGTCAGTAGATAAATCCATATTGTATTTGATAAAAATATGGAACCAGAATAATCAAACACCTATCGTCGATAGGGACGACCACTTGACAGATCTATCTACTATCAGGCTGAACCTCAACAAGAAAGTTATGTCTAAAGACCTTAGAGCAGACCCATCTAAACTCGCAAGCCTATCAAGCAATAAGAAGAAAGCGACTTTTTTAGTTTGTTCGATTGCTGCTATAATACTCCAGTCGAACCTGAATTTAACAATGAAGTACACGTGCAGACTCTAGATGAGTAGAGACCAAAAGAACAAAGAAGCCAGTATCGCAGTCAGTACAGACCTTCAAAATCTGAAGATCCTTACATGAGTGTAGTCCGAATGAAAAGTAGACAAAATCAACCGATAAACATATACAACGATCATCTAGTAAGCGAGAAGCTATCACAATCAAGATGGAAGTATCTCTGATTATTTCATACCTTGTCATATCTCAGGATTCTTTATATGAGACTCTATCAATATTATCTTCATGGATAAAGTTGTCGCTTATGCCAGAAATGCAGTCCAGAAACAAGGCTTATTTAGACCTATCATTATCAGCGATATTGATGGGGTGCTGCTCAGAGGTAAGGCTCCTGTATAGGGAACCAGAGATGCTGTTGTAGCTCTTCGGTAGGCTGGAATTCCTCTAGCTTTGTTGACGAACGGAGGAGGCAATCTTGAGAAGGTAAAATGTGACAAGATGAATGCCATATTCAATTAGTAATTGTTCACTCCTGACCTGATGTTCATGAATCACAGTCCAATCAGACCATACTTGAGGAAATACAGCCAAAAAGGACTGCTACTCATAACAGGATCGCTAAATGTGTAGGATATTGTTACAGATATGGGTATCAATAACTACGTGACAGCTGACTAACTCTATCACCTCTTTCATGGACCTCACTAAAAACTGGAATAACACAGTACTCTAACTTTTAGAACCTATCGATAAAATACTGCTGAAGTAAAAGAACGAGTCCTAAAAAGATTAGAAAGAAGAGTACTGCCGGATAACTACCATGAATGGGGATAAGAGATTCAGGCGATTTTTGCTCTCAATGATGTCAATCCATATGAGACATCTCTTGAAGTTATTCACAATATGTTCCAAGCAAAAAAAGATAAAAAGCTGCCCCTGCCTCCTTATTTTGCTGGGCATAATGATGTTGCATTTGCTGGGGCATACCACAGACCTCGGATGGCATTTGGTCCCTTCAACTATATGCTGGAAGCTCACTGCAAAAGGCATAATTTTGACCTTGTTAAACAGTATTTTGGAAAGCCTTAAAAGGCAACTTTTGAGTTTGTTGGCACTAAGATGACTGAGAAATTCGGAGAAGGTTGTTTTTTCATGGTGGGAGACAATCCTAGAGCGGATATTCAAGGAGCAAATACAGTTGATTGGGGATCTTTCCTGACTCAAACTGGGGTCCATCATGGTGCCTAAAATGATCCCAAGAACCCTGCCACAATGGTGGTTAAGACATTTGCAGAAGCAATGGAGATAGTATTAAAAATAAAGAAAGAAAAACTTTACTAATGACTGCAACCTTCCATGATTCGGGCGTTATATTATTCTTAATTCAATTATGAAGTCTAGTCGAGCAAAGGTACTTACTCTCCTATCCAGTCCTTCAGGCTCCATCACATCAACAAGACCAGCTCACTCCGAAAAACCTCCCAATCTTTCATCGATCCTGACAGCACCTTTAAGCTAGCAGCTCTAAACTCAGTCACCAAAGGGGTCAAGTAAGCCATCTGATATTTTAGAATGGCTGACTTGAGCATGATGACCGGGAGAGATTTGTACAAACTAAGAAACTAGCCTTTGATAGGCAAAAACTAAGGATAGACTTCGGCGCATTGCAGTCTTATGGATGTTAGAGTGCGTTACGACGAGATGAAGAAAAAATCAATGTAAGCAGAGTATCATATCTCTAAGCAAAAGGTAAAAAGTTCATCACAAAGGAATAAATAAACAAACTGAATATTTTTAAAGGCTAGTACGAGGCGAATAACGACAAAGCCAAGGGGAAAGTCGGTGGCATGCAAGAAAGGTTAACCGATATCAAATCTATGCTAGAAGATGTATCGACAGAACTGAAAATGCTGCAAAGCATGAAATCTCGACACCAGGCTGACAAGATAGTCTACGATCAGAGAAAGTTTGACCTATAGCAGATTCTTATTCACAAGAAGAAGCAGCTTAAAATTTATCAACAAGAAGGCACCTCTGAACATGAAGCGGAGGACAGAACTGCCAAAATATATTAAAAGCTCCATAATTAACTAGTCGAAGAACAGCTCTAGAGAGAGAGGCATATCAGCAGCCTTGAGGCAATGATTGAGTAAAAACTTTCATTGATCAACGCCAATTCTCACAGAGAAGCTGAATTAGCAGAAATAGCTTCGAGAGCTATTCAGGATAAAATGCAGACTGAGAAGCACTGGAGAATGGTATACTTGACTCATGTATTCGTCAATAGAATGCTTCGAGACAAAATCGATTCAGAAATGAACAAATTTAAAACTGTTGAGCTTGCCTTCAAGACTATCAAGACCGCTACTGTATTTTATGTCCTATCCAGGGAGTTTCTGATGCAAATCAGCTCGTTAATAAATATCTCAACAAATAATCTGTTTATGGATAGTACTTAGGAAAAATAGCTGACAATGAGAGAGTCATTAGCGATTTGAAAGCATAAGCTGAAAAGTTGAGACTAGAAACCAAAACACTTGAGGACGAAAAATAAGTCCTACAGTCAACAAAGATCAAATAGCAAGACCTTCACGGTAATCCATTGATAATGCAGACGACGTGAAAGAATTCATGCTACAGGATTAAAAGGCCACAATTGCATATTCTCTTCACAAGAAAATTTCTCAATGGCTTCAGAGACAATTCAAGAAAATGGCGTCTCTTGATGGAAACAATTAAGTCATGCCTGACACTTTTACTGAAGCTATGAAACAATTTTTGACCTCTATTTCAGCTGTGGTCGATACAGCTGAATAAGAAACTCTTCCTAAATAGATCACTGGGCCAGCTCATGCAGAGAAAAACATCAGGGTTATTCCGAAGCGTTCAAGGAAAAATAGCATGGGAGAGGAAATTTTTGACGTGGATGAGGAAGACGTCGGGCCAGTTGCCACCCGTACTATTTTATTGATATTCAGATGAGTAGTCAGATTATGTCAACGCCCAGCATGACTCTTTAATTCAAAACAATGACAAATTTATGAGGGAAGCTAGAAAGAAGGCATAAGAATAAAGGAAAATTTTGTTGGAGAAGCAACAAGCCAAGATTAAGAGTCCGAGCAAAGCTCCCGAGCCGAAAAAATAATAAGATTGATTTTAGCGATTAGACCTCACTTCAAATTAGTTAGATAGACAAGACTATTATTATTTCTATTTTCTATTATGGAAATACACACTCAGAACTTACTCAGTGTCTCTATCGATGGCAATAAACTCACCAGCAATTTCATCATGATCGATAAAACTCTTAAACATGTCCAATAACAACTTGACTAGCTGTTCAAAAATCAAGGTATCTTCACCTCCTCAGTTGATTATCAGAATAAATAAATAGCTTAAATTAGCAAAAAAATCCGAGCTCATGACTAAACCCTGAAGGTTCAGAATTCACTTCTCTAACAATTCGGGTTTGAAGATGAGAGATCCGATAAAATGAAGACCGACAATAAACTGTAGTAGTTTCCATCGAATCTCAAACTATCAAAAAATAGCTCTGTGAAGCAACTAGATAATCAGTCTATGCGGAGCTCAAGTAAGCTCAATCAATAGAGAACTTCTATCACACCAAAATAGTAGGTCACCAGGTAGAACATATATGGAAACAAAGCAAAACCAAAAAGCGGAGTTGATAAATTTATGACAAACTTCAAAGATAGACTGTTAGCTCTGGAAAGATAAAATGATGAAAAAAGGATAAT
>Ga0100378_1005160_pt1 | contig 12022 bp, 14 predicted proteins | sample CryGeymeta201502_FD_81535 | JGI IMG/M metagenome (GOLD analysis project Ga0100378, IMG submission 81535) | Groundwater microbial communities from Crystal Geyser aquifers in Utah, USA - Crystal Geyser metaG 2015-02 | ecosystem: Environmental > Aquatic > Deep subsurface > Groundwater | place: USA...
CCTCCTTCAGGAATATTTTCCTATCCTTTAATGGGATCACTCTACGACATTGTTCAAGATATATTACTAAACAAATAACAATATCTTTTATTACAACCATACACAAACTGAAAGCATTTCTACCAAGTAGTCAAACAACTATACATATCAACGCCGATTTTGACTGAGAGCTCTGCCTAGTCTTCTATAGCCTGCCGCTGCACTTCCCATAGCACCATTGAAATTGGCATTTCCTCTACCTCTATTCCTGCAAATAAAGAAGATAATGATGCAAGGGATCAGTTTGATGAATATTCCCCCAATAAATAAGATGAAGCTGGCTGTTTTCCGATTTCCTTCAGCTGTTTCCATTTTTTCAAGGATGTGCTTAGTTTCATTGAAATGAGCTTGAAAATACCTGCCATCATCATACTCATCGCTTAGTTTGTATCCGTACACATACTCTTCATCGATATTGCCAGGAGAACGTGCTTTCATAGATTAAAGTGTGTTTACTTCCTCTTTTTTATTGTTTTGAAATTTGCGTTCCATCATTATCTGATCGTATGCGGTTCGAACCATATTTTTCTTGGTTCTGCTTCTTCTGTTTCTACTTCTTAGCTTGCGGTATTGAGCATCAATTTCAGAGTCAGTAGCAGTTCTGCTTATTCCCAGCACTGCATAAGGACTGAGAGATGAAACTGAAGTGATGTAATCGCTAGCCATGGTGACAATGATCACCATAACTAGCATACTTCGAATCTTCATAGATTTTTCTCTTTACAATAAATTATAAAGAATCAATCATAATTGAGGTACTCTCCAACGTCGATTTATTATTCATCATTACCGTTGCTGCTAATCGGGTTATCGATGTTGTTGGCCAAGTCGTTGGCTAAGTTGTTGGCTGTGGTGTTGGGAAGTTGGGGGACATAGGTGCCTGGGAGGGACAAACTATTGGAATCAGCTGGAATGTTAAAAGAAACTTGAATGATATTTTAGCCCTCCACTGGTTAAGCCCTATCAGATTAGCGCTTATTGCTATCCTCAATGGACTTAATTCTGAGATCATCTTCAATATTATCCGATATTTTGATTTAACTGGGAACTGTTAATGATGGCTGCTATTTGTTGGAAGGTTCTTTTAATTCTTCTTTTTTGAGAGAAGATTGAATCTATTGTTCATCTTTTTATGTTTGTATACCGATGCTGACTTGCCTTACATCAGTTGGGAGCACCATTATCTGACGACTCTGTAGCTATTATGCTGACAGCTATTCTTTCTTCTCTTTATCTTGCTTTTTTTGATCAGTTGATGTCTTTTTCTCTTTAGGTTTTTGCTTTTTGTCAGTTTTTTGTTTTTATTTATCTTCCTTTGATATCTTATTGTGTTTTTTCTTTGCCTTTGGTGCCTCTGACGACTAAGGATATTCAGATAATTTTGGTTGATTTTTTGATTAGTTCTCCTGCACTTTCTATTCAACAGCTATTTTTTCATATGGTTGTATTTTAGGGATTTATTGATTCTCTATTTTTTCTGCTATCATTTGATTGTTGGGATTTTCTGTCTTCCTGTGATTCTACTACGAATAGATTCCGCTTTTGATATTGACTGAAGGAGTATTAACCTAGCTATTTGGTTTGGTTTCAGCTCTTTTTGGCAGTTTAAGAATTTTCTTCGATTTATTTTATTTTTTCTCTTTAGGTTATTGCTGCTCAACCGATCTGAGTTTAGTTGATATTCCATGTTAATGAGATTATTTCTTTTATGGTTCTTTTTCATTTTTCAATGAAACTTATGTCTTTTTCTGCTAAGTTTTGATGTAGTTCTTAGGAATTGTAAACATTTCTCTGTAAAGAGGGTTCCTCTCTAAATCATGTTCTTGCTCTTAGGGAATCATTGAGCTGTTGCTGATATAAGAATCCATGATAGAGTTGTTTATTTTCTTTTTCCAAATTTCCACTTCTGAACTAGTCATACTTTGAGGAGCTTAGGGAAATTGTTCTCTTATTCTTTTGATCGCCATCTTTTTATCTTGATCTTCGTTTAGTTCAGCTTCAATAGAAAGTATGTTGCTTCTGTATTCTTTTGGGTAATCGTAATTTATAAAATCTCCAGCTTCTTGCAAATCTTTTATGTACAAATCGTCATCACATTTATGTTTCATTGATTTTACTTTGTCTATGAAGTTGAGTCCTAGGTTGTTCAGATCTCCATTAATGATTGTCTGTGTGAAGGTGTACGTACGTTGAATATGTGGTTATCAATATCAAGGTAGTATCCTGACAGGCCGCGATCAGGAACAATGTAGTTCATTGTTTGGCTTAGATATTCGCTGAGTTGCTTTATATGTACAGTTTGAAGATCTAGTGCTAAAATTGGTCCTTTTTGACCTCTTCGCTTGCCGATTCGACATGCCTGCTTTTTTTGTGGGATTTCGGCATAACTCAAAAAAATATAATCAAATGTAAAAACCCTCCCTTGATTTTCTACTTTGAATGATTCATTGAATTTGAATATTTTTCTGTATATCACTTTCAGCATATAATCAAATGAATATGTAACTAGAAATCGAAAAACAAATTCTCATCTAACATACACTCTAGACAGTCTTTTTGGATCGCTTAGGATTCGAATGACTTGAATGGATCATTCATAGAGTGATAAAAAGAGTTTTTCCTCACTCTTAAAAGCATAGTAATTATATTCAGTCAGTGTCTTAGAATTCAATCAAAGTATAAGTATGTGACAGCAAAGGCCCAACTTTTGAGAAGAAGTAAAAGTAATAATTTTATCTTAAGGGGAAAATCATTATTATTATTCCAAATATCGTCAGCTGGGTCAACATATTACTGACTTATTAGTAGAGGCCAATAGCTCTCGGAGTTGATTAAAGCAATAAAAAAGGGTATTGTCCTGTTTTATTTTTGTTATAGCTCCACCAGGTTTGCGTCTCACAAAAGAGATGAATAGACTGATACATCAACTCAGATCAACACCTAAATTCGGCATGCTTTTGGACTTTAAGCACTATTTCTCGTGCTGATCAACCTGTAGGACTCAAGAATAATATCAATCCTTGTAAAACTTTGGATTCATCGGTCACCATTTTGGACTTGATCACTGAAATCCGATGATATAATGACAAAATCATAATATTTTCTAATGCTCAGAGGAAGATAGGAACACAAAACTCAACGCAAACACTCCTCTATGTCCACAGAGGGTGAAAGCTGTTAGGAAAGATAGGAAGGACTATTTCAACCTATGAGAAAAAAACAGAAGGCAAAAAAGGACAAGATCAAATATAAAACAGAACTGTGTAAGACATTCTCTTAGAAGGGTAGCTGCCCATATAAAAGAAACTGTCGATTTGCTCACGGGCATTGCTAATTAGTGACTGTTACTGTCAGTGAATGCTTCCGGACCAAGAAATGCAATGGCTTTTGGTAGCAAGGATGTTGCCTCTATGGCGGTAGGTGCCAATTTGCCCATCATCAAAAGTAGTGGAAAAATAAGGCTGTTCTCATGGGAGTAAACTCTATTTTAGACCACCCATAATGCCAGGTTGTGAGACCTACTGGGAAATTAATGAACTTACTATTCCCCACCTATTTATGATTTTGTTGAAAATCTTCTCGTTTGGCATTCTTTTTCGGTTCATTGTTAATTAGGTCTCTTTGGGTTTTATAAAATGAGAGTTGAGCTTTGTATATTAATTTTAGATAATATGAGTCATATTAGAAGCAATCTCAGTTCAGAAGTAAAAGATAGTAAGAAAAAATACGACGAAAAATCACTGGCTAGCAAATTTCAAGCGATAATCACCAAGCAACAAGAAGTCATTCAGTCTCTGAGTGATTAGATACTACTTCTCAAATCATATATCACTCTTGAGAGAGCTAATCAACCCTTCGAAGTAAATTGTAGTGACATTAGCGTCAACAATACAAGTACTAGTTCCAGTTAAACACACATAAGAACTGAACTTGAATAAACTATCAATAATTGCAACAAAAAGTACGATAATTTTATCAAATTGCTAGCCTCTACTCTCTTAATCACAGCTGGAGAAACTGTTGACTAAGATCAGCTCATTGAAAACATTAAAAAATTGAAAGAGTCGAGCCAAAACAAGTAAAAATAGCTGGTCTTTGTTGAAAAAATAAAAGAAGTCAAAGTGCCAGTCGTCATAGAAAAATAAATCGAAAAGATAGTCTACATTGAAAGATAATCTCAGTAGAGAGTCGATAAACCATTAGCTAAAGAGAAGTACGTAGAAAAGGGCAAACAGGCTGAGTATGAAGAAAGAAATCTCAACAAGACATATTCATAGAAGAACCTCAGGAATAAACAAGAAGATGATAGATATTATGACAATAGGGATAATGACAGACAAAGATATGATGGCTATCGAAGAAATTAACCGGGAAGCAATTTAATCAAAAAGAGGAGCGACTATGGAAGGGACTATTACAAGAAAAGATATTGATCTGACTGCCATTTATCATCAAGTCAACCCATTTCTCAATATTTATTTAACAATCACTGCTAGTGTGCCTCGAAGGTCAACCTGTTCATTTGAACCATTATCAACTTTGATAGCTCCATTTTATTGTCCTTATTTAGAGTGTCAAAATGTCTATTTGGCTTGATTATATCATAAATAGATCATTATAAATAGGCAAAGATATTATGAGCCAAAATATAGACCTGTGCTCTCATTTCAAGTCAAACTGGTTGCTTTCTTGGCGCCAATCCAAAGAATGATGCGTTTATTATCCTATATATTCAATATTTAATTTTGATTGGCTCAATTTTATCCAATCATATTTTATATACTCACTCAAGTGGATTTTGCGCCTTTAAATTTGAAAAGTTAAACAGAGTTTAATATTCATTTAACAAGATGGCTAGAACAAAACAAACCGCCAGAAAATCCACTGCCCAGAAGGTCCCCAGAAAACAACTGGTTGCCCAGAAAATCGCCAGAAAGAGCGCTCCCGTCACCACCGGTGTCAAGAAGCCCCACCGCTTCAAACCCGGAACCGTCGCTCTTAGAGAAATCAGAAAATATCAGAAGTCAACTGACCTCCTCATCAGAAAACTTCCCTTCCAGAGACTCGTCAGAGAAATCGCTCACGAGTTCAAGCAGGAACTCCGATTCCAGAGCTCAGCCGTCCTTGCTCTCCAAGAAGCTGCTGAAGCTTACCTCGTTTCCCTCTTCGAGGACACCAACTTGTGCGCCATTCACGCCAAGAGAGTCACCATCATGACCAGAGATATCCAACTTGCCAAGAGAATCAGAGGAGACAGATTCTGATCTTAATTCATCTAATGTATTACTCTCACTTATCACTATCACCTCCTGAACCTCAATTTTTTTCTTAGCCTATAATTAGAGCTTCCATAATTCTTTTTCTACTATCAACATTAATCCTGATTTGTTGGTCGAACTTATATTCTTTTACTAATGAGTAACGAGTCTTACATTGTTTCTCCTGAAGAAGTAGAGAAAAAGATCCTGGAGATCATGGATAAGAGCAAGGAGCTTCACACTCCCACTGTCAAAGGTTATGATTTTAACAAAGGCGTCAACTATGAAGAAATATTCAAAAGCTATGCAACAACAGGACTCCAAGCCACTCACCTCAGCAGAGCTATAGAGCTGGTTAACTAAATGATCAGCTGGAGACTAAGCCATTAGCCTCTGAACTAAAGAGATGACTAGGAGACAAGCCAACCTGCCTATCGCTAGAAGGTTAGATGCACCATATTTCTTGGCTACACTTCAAACATGGCCTCCTGCGGAATGAGAGATATCATTCGTTATTTGGCCCAGCATAAGATGATCGATTGCATCGTCACTACGACTGGTGGAATCGAGGAAGACATCATGAAATGCTTGAGCACCTTCCATATGGCTGAGTTCAACATGAATGATATCGAAAACAGACTCAACGGGCATTGTAGAGTTGGAAACTTGCTTATTCCCAATGACAATTATGTCAAGCTTGAAAGTTTCTTGTTGCCTATTTTTGCTGAAATGGCCAAATAACAAGAAAAGGATAATATCAGGTGGACTCCTCGCAAGTTCATCCATCGTCTTGGTAAGGAGATCAACAACGAATAAAGTATCTACTACTGGTGCTACAAGAACAATATTCCTGTCTTTTGCCCAGCCATGACTGATGGAGCCATCGGAGATTGTCTTTTTACTAACTCATTCAAAAACGATCTCTACATGGACATAATTCAAGATCACAAAGATATATGTAAGATGGGAATGAGAGCCTAGAAATCAGGAGCTATCATCATTGGAGGTAGTGTGCCTAAGCATCACATTTTGAATGCCAACATTTGGAGAAACGGAGTAGACTATGCAGTCTTGATCAACACAGGCCTTTATGAAGATGGTAGTGATTCAGGTGCCAAGGCTTCAGAAGCCTACACTTGGTCCAAACTCAGGATAAAGGGAAAATATGTCAAGGTATTTTCGGAGGCAACCTTGGTGTTTCCAATTCTTGTAGCTGAAACTTTTGCCAAACGTCAACAAGAGGCATCAAAGCTAACATAAAAGTGAGGACTGCTAAATGATTCAATAAAATAAATAAAAAATAAATAAATCATTTAAGAGAGTTTTTGACATAAAATTCATTCCTTACCACAATATATTCCCAGGTATCACTATTTTTCTGGATCATTTTCGAGATATACTTGTCAACTTCAGCATAATGTGTCTAATTCTCCATGAATATAGTTGATCTGAAAGAATCCGTAATATCCTGAACTATTTTCAGAGGATGGTCTTTGTGAATTTAACCCGTAAACAGATAAAGCTCCAGGATAGATTGATAGAGAAGCTTTTATTCTTTGCTTTAATGGTTATTTTTGCTCAGATATAGTTCGAGGTAGTGCTGGGCACTGGTAAAATTGAGTTTGAAGTTGATGGCTTTGAGGATCCTTGCTTCATATTTTATCACTTCTTATGGAGATTTACACCAATCAGAGAGGTAAGGAGGGTATATTTACTCAAACTTCATCGCTATAAGAAGACAGGCATGACCAATCAAAGCTAGCTAAGAGACAGAAGGGTTCACTGCAAGGTAATCCAGATATTTATCGTAAAGATAAGCGGTCATAAACAATGTTTTTTTCTTTAGTTTGTATTTGACGCAATTCATGTGAAAGAACTCCATCATTTTGACCCTTTTTGCATTTTTCAGTGTTTTATTCTTTGATTTTTTTGCAATATCAAATTCATCATGAGTTCCAATGATATAGGATATGATGTCTTCCTCATATGGTCTTAGCGCTTTTTAGGTTGTTTCCTTTTGCTGAAGAAAATTAGGTAATCTGACAGTATACTTTTTATTGAGGATAAAGTTATGTTTGGTATTGGTATTAAGATGAGCTTTGGTGACGTCTTTGCCGAATACTTTCTCAGGATTTGGTGTCTTGGTGTTTATTTTTTTGGTGTCATTCTATTTTTAAGGTGCGATGTTTTTTATGCTCAATGCTTTGACGGATTTGCTCATTGCTAATATGAATTGATTCTTTATAACTGCTAACTTTAAATTTAGATTAATCATAAAAAAACAATATCAGCTAGTCTGGAAAAATAGCACTCCTAGCCCGAGCCCAAGATAAAAGGCCCACATTCCTAAACTCAATACAAAGCCTCGTAAGATACTCTTCCACCATTTATTGGAGGTGAAGCCAAACAGAAGCACATGCTTTCTATTTTTCTCCAGAAGTATACTCAGGATTTCGTATACACTTGTCAGTAGCCAGACGACGATTGGTTTGTATCCAGGAGTTATGTATGCTTTGATTGGATCGCTTCTAGAAAATGGAGGAGTGTAGAGTTCTAGGCCTGCATAGATGTAGACTATTATGAAGAGGTGAAATGAGTGAACGCAAGCATATCCATTCGCATGAGCTGGCAATACTCGATGCTTTATTGGTTATTCTTTGATCAATCTTGATTATTTCTATTTGCTGAAACAATACTGTTTGATCGAGACGACAATATTGAGGAAGAAATGAGTTCTATCGTTGATAATTTGAAGACTAAAAGCTACCAGCAAATACCAAAATTAAATAGTTGATAGATCAAAGCTTAAAATGACTCCATATTCAAGTCCAGTCAAGAAGAGTGGCAATTGCAGGAATATTACTGCTGTCTTTTCAATTACCCAATAACTATAGCTGAGGGTTATTCTTAGGATGAGTATCAATATTGGAAAAATAAAGGCAAAAGTCGATATTTTTCCTTGATTAAAGAGTGAAGATGCAATAGCCTTCAGGATAATGAACCCATAGATCATCGTGAAGATGAGAATGATGACAAACAATTGCTTCTTTTTGTAGCTCTCGTTAAAAACCATAACTGAGTAATAACATATTATTATTGAGGGGTAGGTCAACACTCCAAGACCTAAGAAATGATTCCCAAAAACAATGCCAATAGCTACCAACACCAGCAAATTAGATGACCTCCATGGGTGAATAGCTGCTGTGAAAGCTATGATGAGAATGAGTTCGAAATAGGGGAACTCTGCTAGTCGAATGAAATACAGCAGGGCAAGGGTGACTGAGTAGGCCACTATTAGCTATATCATAAGTGATTTGAAACTGAACTTATAAGGAATTTTCTTCACATACTCATCTACTGTTTTTTCTTGGCTTTTTATTTAAACTTTCTCAGATTTCTACTTTGATTAGGACTTTTCTTTGTGCTTTTCTTTCTAGTTGATTGAAGGAATGACAGTTTTATATTGAGATGTATTTAGAGGAGTTTCATTGAAAACATTGAAATCTCTGACTGACTTAACTGAGGTTCTGCTTTTGCTTCTAGGCATTGAATGCTGAGATTATTTCCTGAAGTTTGCTCTCATTATCTCTTCCATTACTTGACTATACTGTCGAGAGGATTATTTGTCAAGAAATTTCATCTCGATCTATCTTACATGAGATTACTATTCGATTAATTTCTTCTTCTAGCTGTTCTGAATTCGCAGTTACATCAATATTTATCAGAATTATCAGATATTATAATAAGCTCTCATCATCGGCTTATTAAATACGAAGCTAAATGTTGTAAAAAAATGATCAGAATCTAAGGTGCATTCTTCTCAAGGATTAGATATCCTTCTCCTTCTAATTCAGCCTCTCTCGAAGGCTTTCAATTTCAACAAAGAGCAAAACAAAAAGAGAATTGTTTTATTCTAGTTGACGCTCTTGTGCATAATCTCTGCCCAGTTACAAACGACACATATTAAGTTCCTAGCTGATGTTGATGTTTTGAGCCTATAATCTCAATATTTAGTTGTTTAGTACAGTAATCTTGATAAATAAAAGAGTACCTTTTGCTACTAAAGGCCGTTCTTTTTTATTTGTATCTAGGACTAGTGGTTAGCCATAATCAGCTCATTATTTTTTGTTTTGAGGTTGGAAATAATTTTCTATAGTCTTTCAAATTCGGCGTTGAGCATAGGCATTCTACATATTAATTTACTTTACTTTTAATTGTAGTTCATTAGAGCACTTTCATGCTTTGAAGTTTATTACTTATGAAATGTTATCTCAGCTTTCAACCTGTCGTTTTCATTAGCAAGATTCCTTTTCTAAATTTAAAGTTAGCTTATCTTCCTCTTCAATCGATGACACTCCTGGCTGGAATTCTATAGCTATTCAATTTTTTGAAAAATCTCATGGTTAAAAGATTTCTTGAGTTCATTGACTTCCTCGTTCAACTTTCGGTTGCGATTGACTTCTTCTTACATCACCAAAGAAATGCGAAGGTTCTGATCATTTTTGAGCTTTAAGGATTCTTTTAGCTCTTTGATAAACTGATCCCTTACAGCAAGTTCGCGTTAGCTGAACTTTTTGTACGATTAAAGACCAAAAGAGGATTAGTTTTTAATTTGACTTTATTTTTAGTCAAATAGAGCTTGGTTTAAGGTGTCAAGTTAAGCTTGAAACCTAGAAGTGAGTTCTTGCTTTTCTTTAATCAATACTTTTTAAGTTTATTTTTTTCTTTCAAGTTCGATCTACATTTTTTGTTTGTTTTCTCTAAATTGTTTGATTTATCCATTCAGTTTATCGATGGTTTCCTTCAAATCAATATTTTATTTAGTTACCTCCACGCTCTTTTGAATGATTTATTCGACATTTTATCTCTCGTTTGATTCACTTTCAAGATGGTTCATCCTCTCTTTCAGGTACCTGATCTAGCTATCTTTAGTTTTGATCAACTCTGACTAATTTCCATATACATCAAGTGTAGATTTACCAAGAATCCGATTGTACCTCATTTCATCCAACAAGTGAGTCTGTCCTTGGAAGAGCTACTGAATCTAGGTGACTAATGATTTCTGATCGACTCTTCTATTCTGCTCAAAAGATTCGATGAGGTTGATCATTTTCGTCATCAACTATCTCAAGTACAATGTTTCATTCAGAGATTGTTTTGAAGAATCGTTAAGAGATTGAATTTCAAATTTCAATTATTAAATGTGATTATCTTTTTGCTTAATATTCACACATAGTTTTTATATTTCTTTGAAAAGCTGGTCTACAGATTTTTGCTTGATATATTCCTTGTTGTTTCGAGATTGCTCAATTTCCACTTTTAAGATGTTATTTTAATTGAATAGATGGCTTTTTAAAATATTTTCCTACCTGATTTTTTATTCATACTACCATATTCTTTCTTCCAGCTGCCTTATTCTTTCTTCGTAGTATATTTTTGTCTCTGAAAGTATTTTCTATTGCTCTAGAATAGCCTTATCTGAAAATATTCGACTTTCGTAGGTTACCTAGTCTAGTTTTCTCTGGTAATTGTGACTTTAGATTAGTCCTTTACTCACCACAGTTCTGAGCTCCTACTTGACCTTTTTCTATTTCTCTACCATAGTGTTCAACTAAACTTTCAACTGCTCCATCTCCATTTATATTTCTCTTAATCGGAAGGTGACTTAATATTATCTTTTGTGGTAATTTTAATCTTTTTGCTCGAGTTCCTCTTTTGCTTTGTTTAGCTCTCTTGTAAGGCTATTATTTTCTGCTTTGTACTATTGAAGGTCATTATTGTATTTGAATTCAGCATGAGATAACATTTCGCTGAGATTTCTAATTTCACTGTTCAATTTGGTCTGTTTTATTCTATGTTATGTTTATAGCTCCTCAGTTGATAGTCCGATTTGATTTATTTTTGAAGTGAGAGAAGAAATATGGGCATTAAGATTGCTGATTTCTGCGTTAAGCCGATCGATCTCTTCCTCATACAGCATATTTTTCTGTCTTCCTCTTTAAACCTATCTCCTGAGCAAATTAATTTCCTACTAACTCTTGAATTTTATTTCGTGTAGCTATTCGACTACTTTTGAGCTGTTCATACTGATGTTGTTCCTTTATTTGAGGATAGAGTTTAATCTTTCAATCTACACACTAGCTAAAGCTAGGGCATTTTATCTTTCGTTGACAATCGAATTGTATTTGATCTCTGCTTTTTCGACTGATTGACTGTATTCTTCGTTTTATTCTTTGAGTCTTTCAATTTCTCTTGTTGCGGATATAACTCGATTTCTTTACTCTTTGAGCAATTTTTCATATCTATCTCTTTCTGAGCTGAGGTTGTATTCATCTCTCCTGATTCTCTCTTTGAGATGATCCTTTTCAGCTCTCATCTATTTTATCTCAAAAGATAACTCAGCCCTTTTGGCGCTTTCAAGTTCCTATCTCAAAAGCTGATATTATCTTATACTTGCCTATTTGAAAGATTAAAAAGTTTTCTCAGTTTAAGTCAGTCTTCGCTTAACTTCAACATATGCATCTTCCAACTCTTGCCTAACTTTTCCACTGTCTTCTATGAATTTGAGCGCTCTTTTATATTTATTCTCAATCTTCTCGACATATTTGTTCACATCCGTCATGGAACCATTACTTTATAACAAACTTTGATTGCTCAGAAATTCGTTCAACTTTTTGTTCTTCAGCTCAAGTTCATCCTTAAGAGATATTAACTCTTGAGACGGA